>Ga0137298_11747_pt1 | contig 10528 bp, 5 predicted proteins | sample RamsorincwithD2O_2_FD_97182 | JGI IMG/M metagenome (GOLD analysis project Ga0137298, IMG submission 97182) | Mouse cecal microbial communities from Vienna, Austria - Glucosamine amended with D2O | ecosystem: Host-associated > Mammals > Digestive system > Large intestine > Cecum | place: Austria...
ATAAAGATCTCAAGGCTGACTTTATCTTAGCAAACCCGCCTTTCAATATTAGCGACTGGGGTCAGGAAAAGCTAGTCGACGATCCTCGCTGGAAATATGGCATACCTCCAAAAGGTAATGCAAACTATGGCTGGATTGAGCATATGGTTTCTAAGCTTTCAGTTTCAGGTAAAGCGGCGATTATCTTTGCTAATGGCTCGCTATCGGCTGGTGGTCAAGAGGCAGAGATTCGCAAAAAATTAATTGAAGCGGATTTGGTGGACTGTATTCTATCAATGCCATCCAATCTCTTCTATACCGTAACCGTGCCATGTGCAATCTGGATTATTAACCGCAATAAGAAGCAAAAAGGTTGCACTTTATTCATTAATGCGACTGAGCTAGGCGCAAAGGTTACTAGAAAGTTACGCGAGTTAACTAGTGAAGATATTGCAAAAATCTCCGGCACATATCATGCCTACGAAAATGACGAAAGCTACGAGGATGTCCCTGGGTATTGCAAGAAAGCTAGCCTAGACGAAATTAAAGCGAATGATTATATCTTAACTCCTGGGCACTATGTTGGTGTGGCCGAGCAAGAAGATGATGGTATTCCATTTGAAGAAAAAATGAAAGCTCTCACCATAGAGCTAAAACAAGACTTCGAGGAGTCCCATCGATTAGAGGAAGAAATCAAGAAGAATCTTGGAGCGATCGGATATGAAATATAGAAAAGTTCCAGTTTCTAGCGTGGTAAATATTATAAGTGGAGGAACTCCAAAAACATCTGTAGCGAATTACTGGAATGGGAGTATTCCGTGGCTCTCCGTAAAGGACTTTGGTGAAGCTGGCAGGACGGTCTATCAAGCAGAAAAACATATTACAGAGCTTGGCTTGAAAGAAAGTTCCACGAATCTTCTCGAATGCGGGGATATTATTATTTCTGCAAGGGGTACAGTTGGTGAACTATCTATTATAGGACGGAGGATGGCGTTCAATCAGTCTTGCTTTGGATTAAGAGTAAAAGAAGATATTATCCCAGAATACTTATATTATGCTTTAAAATTTAATTTGAGGCATATTAAGAATTCCGCTCATGGTTCCGTTTTTGATACTATTACGCTAAAAGATTTTGATCAGATTACTATAGAGCTACCAGAACTGGATGATCAACGCAAAATAGCAAAGATTCTGTCAAGTTTAGATGAGAAAATAGAATTCAATAATCGCACAAATGATAATTTATTTAAGATCGCCCAATCAATATACAACGAATGGTTTATAAAATACAATTTTCCTGGAGCCGTTGGAGCACTTGAGAATTCAGAGATTGGCATGATTCCGAGCGGGTGGCGTGTAGGTAACATTGACGATGTAAAGCTAACAAAAATAGTCAAAAGTGGTATACAAACATACTCTGGCACCAAAAAATATGTTGCCACAGCTGATGTATCTGATCGCCAAATTATCAGCTCGCAGTCTTTGCCTTTTGCAGATAGACCTTCTAGGGCTAATATGCAGCCAGCCGCAAACTCAGTATGGTTCGCAAAAATGGAGAATAGTGTTAAAAATATACTTGTGACGAACTATATGACGGATAGAATTAATAATTATGTGTTTTCAACCGGTTTCATGGGGCTCGAATGCATAGGTGAATCAACATACTATATATGGTGCTATATCAATAGTAGGGCTTTCAAAGAAATAAAGAATAATCTTTCTACTGGAACCTTAATGGCTGGAATTTCAAACTTCACTATTCGCTCCGCTCAATATGTGATTCCGCCACGGGATATTCTAGGTGAATTCAATAATCGTGTAGATGGATTATTCAGAGCTATTTACAATAACGAACAGGAGAATGCTCGCCTATCCACCATCCGTGACACCTTGCTCCCAGAGCTTATGAATGGTAAAATAGACTTAAGTAAAGTAGAAATCTAATCAGATAAATAGTTATTTGTGCTACCGATAGAAAAGAGCAAAATATGGATTTTGATGAAAATAGTCTCGAGCTGGCGACTATAGACCTGCTCCGCGAACAAGGATATGATTATACTGCCGGAGAAGAAATAAGCCGTGACTATCACGATGTAATTCTTGAGGATAGACTCTTCTCTGCCTTGCAACGGATTAACCCGTCTTTGCAAGATTCAACTATCCAAGAGGCAGTCCGACAGGTCAAAAATCTAAGCCAGAACAATGTAGTCCGCAATAACAAGGAATTTACCCGTTTCCTACATGGCGGAGTCCCGGTTTCAGAATATCATTCAGAAAAAGGTACCGTTAATACTAGTGTATATCTTGTTGATTTTAATAATCCAGATAATAACGATTTTCTTGCAGTTAATCAATTTACTATCATTGAACATAGCGAGAAGCGCCCTGACCTGATCATCTTTATTAATGGTCTTCCGCTTGTAGTTATGGAGCTTAAAAGTATGGTGCGCGAGGAAGTTAGCCTTGGAGATGCCTATCGACAGCTAAAGAACTATATGAGTACTCATATTCCTAGTCTCTTCTACTATAATCAATTTTTAGTTATTTCGGACGGAGCTACGGCTAAAGCTGGAACAATTACCTGTAATTATCAGCGTTTTAATGAGTGGAAGAAAACTGGGATTGCAGAACAGGTCATTAACCATAATACTCACGAACCGCTAATTCGCGGAATGCTAAACAAGAAAACTTTACTGGACCTCATTCAAAACTTTATTCTATTCCAGGACGATGGAAAAATCCTTCCAGCATATCATCAGTATTATGGTGTCAAAAAGGCTATTGAGCGAACGCTGGCGGCTACGGATGGTCGCGCTGGTATCATTTGGCATACGCAAGGTTCTGGGAAGAGCTTTTCTATGGTATTCTACGCAGGAAATATGATTACACGGATGAATAATCCAACTGTAATTGTGGTCACCGATCGTAATGATCTCGATAATCAGTTGTTCGAAACTTTCGCAAAATGCCAAGACTTTCTAAGGCAGAAACCAGTTAGAATCGAGAGTCGCAAGGATTTAGTTGAGAAGCTTGAAGATAAACAGGCTGGAGGAATTATCTTCACTACGCTACAAAAGTTTGAAGAAGAAACCGGGTTCCTGTCAGATCGTAAAGATATCTTAGTTATTGCTGATGAGGCGCACCGCAGCCATTACGGAATCGGTGGCAAGATCAAAATCGATCAGGACACTCTAACTGCAGAGAAGAAATATGGTACGGCAAAATATCTTCATGACGCTTTTCCGAATGCAACCTATATTGGTTTTACAGGAACGCCAGTAGAGGCAAAAGGCCACTCTACGACTAGTGTTTTTGGAGAAATTATCGATGTCTATGACATGACTCAATCTATCGAAGATGGTGCTACGGTACCACTCTACTACGAGGGGCGCATGGCGAAGGTGGGTCTAAATGCACAGATCCTTAAACAAATTGACGAATACTATGAACTTCTGGAAAGCGAAGACTTGGCGGATGACGAACAAATTCGGCGTTCCAAAACTATGATGACAAACATTTCTCAGATTATTGAAGATCCGTCTCGTCTAGAGATGATTGCTCGTGATATCCTAGAGCATTACGATACTCGTAAAAATATGACGGCGAATAAAGCTATGATTGTTGCTTATTCTAGAAATGCTGGCTACGCTTTATATCAAAAGGTCCTAGAGCTTCGACCGGAGCTAGGTGAAAATGTAAAAATAATCATGACTCCTAGTAACAACGATCCTGAGGATATGGCGCTTGCAATAGGGAGCAGTAGTCAAAAAGCTGAGCGAGAAAAGGAATTCAAAGATCCGGATTCTAAGTTTACAATAGCGATTGTTCGGGACATGTGGCTAACTGGTTTTGATGTGCCCTGTCTAGGCACGATGTATGTTGACAAACCAATGAAAGCACATAACTTAATGCAGGCTATTGCGCGGGTAAATCGCGTCTACAAAGATAAGACTGGCGGATTAATTGTCGACTATATCGGTCTTAAACAATGGCTGTTGGATGCTCTTAAAACCTATACTCAGCGCGACCAAGGTAAAATCGTCGATAACGAAGAAACCTTAAATGTACTAAGAGATAAGCTGGAAGTAATGCACAATATCTTCCACGGCTTTGATTATTCGGGCTTTCAAACTGCAGATAATAAAGAAAAATATCAGCTTATCAATGAGGGTGCAAATTTTATACTAGAAACTGAGGAGCGCACGAAACGCTTCCAAAAGTGCTCGAGAGACATAAAGAATCTATACTCAATTACTTCTGGATTGCTAAACGATAACGATAAGGCGGAAGTCCTGTACATTATCGCCGTTAAATCTTTTATTAATAAATTAACACAGCCCGAAGGTAAGCTTGATATCGGCCAAATTAACAAAGATGTTGCAGAAATGCTACAGCAGGCCATAATAGATGATGAGCTAATTCAGGTTGGCGAGATTAAACACGGCAAGAATCTAAGCTTGCTTAACGATCAGATTCTTCAAAAGCTCGCAAATATGGGGCAGAAAAATATCGCCGCTGAAATACTTAAAAAGGCTCTCAAAAACAGTATTAAGCAGGTGGCCACTTCGAATGTGGTGCTGGCGGAGAAGTTTTCTGAGCGATTTGAAAAAATCACTAAGCTTTACAATGATCGCACGTCAGTAGCTGATATAGAGCGGGTTTTGGAACAACTTATTGAACTGCAGCAAGATATAAATAAGGAAACGGCTAGGGGTAATAAATATGACCTGACAGATGACGAAAAAGCCTTTTTCGACGCGTTAGGAAACGATCCTGAAGTCAGAGAACTGATGAAAGATGAAGTTTTGGTCCAGATAGCGAAAGATTTACTAGTGGTGCTTAATGCTAATACGACTATTGATTGGGATAGAAAACTTAGCACGCAGGCGAAGATGCGCATAGAAATAAGAAAATTGCTCAAAAAATATGACTATCCTCCAAAGAAAAGCCAGCAAGCAGTTGATACGGTTATTAGGCAGGCTGAGCTGAAATGTAGGAACGAGCTTGATATGCTCGCTTGAGATACGAGGCAGTAAAAAACTGTCCAGTGGACAACTCGTTATGTTATTTTCTAGTTTTATCTGTGGCCGGTCATAGTCTACTCGGCTATAACAAAATTTCTTGAAAATTAAAATAGTATAAACGTTTTAAGATATAACCATATACTCTAATTTATTTCCATGATACCGAGATCTAAAAGAGCAATCGTAAGCAAGGATAGTAGCCTATAACCGTGCTGTTTCGAGTATATCTCCTCCTCTTTCTTAAGTATTTTGCAATTAGTGCAGCCAAAATGTTCCGTATCATAACAACTATGGTCTTGAACGATTCCCATGCCACACAACGCCTCGTGCATGCTTTTGGCGGCAAGACAGATTTTACCCTCATTGATAAAGACTAGACTACACAGCGGCGACTTTTTATAAATCCTTTGGTCTAAAATTGCCTGCCTGTAGTTATGGTTGTATTTGTCCAATGTTACAATAAAGAATGAGTAAAGCGGTGATGAATTTTTGCTACCGCGGTAAAAAGCCTGTGGACCTTCAGTCTTAACCTGGATTTTGGTGGCATTAGAAAAATCTGAGTTTGTGTATAAAATATCGATATCTTTTGAGTTGCCGTCCATTTTTGCTGCATTGAATCCATGCAAAATGAGCGCCGACAAAACGGCGTACTCTCCAACCAATCCAATTTGTCCGCGCTGAATTTTCATCAAAATAACCTGGTCGACCCAACTTCACGAAGCTATAACCGAGTTTCAAGGTGTTAGCTCGAAAAATGATGACCTGTACTTATGATAGCATATAGATTGTGAGTTGGGAATCGAAAAAGAAGAATAAGCGAAAAGTGCCGTTTTGACGTTTTGGCGTTTTCGGATGGGTCGGACGTGGTTCGCTCGGCTTTAACGACTTTTCTGGGATAAAGCACTATAACACAAAAATTAGGCAAGTAAAAAATGGGCATTAGCTGTTATTTTGGCATTTTGGAAAAGTTGGTTGTTATATGCTGAAATAGTTTAAGAAGGACCAGGGCAGTATCGATTTGTCCTAGAATGTAGCTATAATACTCACGACATCGTAATTTTGTCCCAAAAAGCATTGACATCGTCCCAGATATAGCATAAAATGTAATTATGGGTATAAAGAAAAAAAATGTCACCAATCTGATAAGAGCGTACTCGGAAAACAATGATAAAGCGTTTCGCGATGAAGCCTATAAGATTGCCTGCATTTTTAGTGAAGACGGCGATAGTAATATAGCTGAATATATTATCTCGCTCTTATCGGAAAGTACTTCCTTACTACCACAGATAGGTAACTTCATCCCAGAATCTTTCAGAGTATTACCTCAATCATCAGAATCCCTCTTTTTGCCGGATGAAATATCAAAAGACCTTCTTGCCGTAAGCCACTTATTAGAGAATAGGCAAAGTGGTTTGAATAAATTCATATTCGTGGGCGCACCTGGAACTGGTAAAACCGAGGCGGTCAAACAATTGGGCAGGATAATGCACCGAGAAGTTTTTTCCGTAGATTTCTCACAAATTATTGACAGCAGATTGGGACAAACCGCTAAAAATATATGTAAGCTTTTTGATGACATAAACATTGTCCGTGATTTAGAAAAGATAATTATTATTTTTGATGAAGTTGACTCTATAGCATTAGATAGGGTGAATATGAGAGACCATCGGGAGATGGGTCGAGCCACGACCGAATTTCTTAAAGGTCTTGATAAGATGGATCCCAGGGCAACCATTATAGCGACTACAAACCTAGAAGGACAACTGGACTCTGCGTTGCTCAGAAGGTTTGATATGATGGTTAATTTTAATAGGTATGCGCAGGGAGACTTATCTGAAATCGCTGTGCGGATAATGCTTGCTGAGCTTAAGAAGCAACATAAAAAAATCGACGGAATTCAAAAAATTGCAAAAAAATATTTTAACTTTTTGCCAAAGCTTCCTAACCCTGGAGAGTTAAAGAATAGCATAAGGGTTGCAGTTGCCCTATGTGATACCAATAATCCATCCAGCCTTTTTTCTGAAATAGTTCACAGAGTGTCTATAGCTAACAATCCTACAGAAAGAGAGCTACGAGATTCTGGATTTACTATCAGGGAAATAGAAACCATTACTGGTATTCCTAGAAGCAGTCTAAGCAGAAAATTGAAAGAGGAATGAGATGCTAAATTTACTAGAATTAAAGGCAAATTTTAAAAGTGAAGGTAATGATAAGAGGCCTGGCGCAGCTGAGTTGCCGGCCAATGCTAATGTCTCTATTGATCATCTCATGTCTTTAATGAAGAATATTGAGGATGTAAAAAAATATTGGGATAAAATTAAAAAAGACCACGGACAACTGCCGGAACGGATCATACTTGAAGCATATTACAATACAACCATTGCCAAAAGCCGTCGCATAGATAAACTCATAAAATTTCCGCAAGCAAAACCGATAGATAAAGATATAATTGGTGCAAGATTCGGGGAAAACAATACTTATCATATTATATCGTATGCATTACCATACGATACGCTCGTTGAAACCGCAAAACACATACATAACTGTATACAATATATGCAGAGTAAGTCGATATCTACTTTTACAACTGATTCGCTTCATGACTTCAATAAAGATAAGAGCGGCGACGCAAACAAACAAGCTTTTAAAAAATATTCATTAACTAAGAGTAATTTTACCCGAACAATCGTCGACTCTTACTATGTGCGTAAATTTGACCGTCCAGTAGAGTTTGAAGTCAGCGATGAGCCTAGGATAGTAACGTTATTCGAAATAGACGATATGGATACTCTATTAAAACTTGCGGGATTAGATGGAGAACATTTAAGTCCACTAAATAACAGTCTATTGCTATCTAGTAGATCCCAATCTATTCTCCACAAAAATGCGCCATACCTTGTTTCTATGTCGATATCGGACTTTGCCTCAGTACCGGAAGTGTCGAATATGGGCAACATAGATGAATGGTTTACCATCCCGGAACCCACTAATGAGCCTACTATTGGAGTTATCGACACACAGTTCAAGGACAGCGTCTATTTTCGGAAATGGGTTGAGTATACTGATGTACTAGGCGGTGCAGTATCGTACACAGATGAAGACTATGCGCACGGAACTGCAGTCTCTTCAGTAATAGTGGATGGGCCGGCATTTAATAAAAAACTTGACGACAACTGTGGCAGGTTTAAAGTCAAACACTTTGGCGTAGGCACCAAAAGAAGTATAAGCATTTATACCGTTGCTATGGAGCTAGAGAATTGGATTAGACAGAATCCAGATATACATGTATGGAATATTAGTCTTGGCACAAAAACCGAAACCGAAAGGAATTCTATCTCATTTCTGGCTTCAGTTTTAGACGAAATACAGGCAAAGTATAATGTTATTTTTACAATCGCAGGAACAAACGATAATGATGGAATTTTATCAAAAAGGATTGGTTCTCCGGCAGACTCAATTAATTCTGTAGTAGTAAATTCAGTGAATTCCCGCGGAGAAAAACCCAGCTATGCTAGAAGAGGCCCCGTCCTATCCTTTTTTATGAAACCAGACATATGTGCTTTTGGTGGAGACGAGGATGATACGATGCTTGCTTATGGCTTTGTGGGCACCAGACCGGTGTTTGGGACGTCTTTTGCAGCACCATGGATTGCTAGAAAGTTAGCTTTCCTGATAGACAAGATGGGGCTACCTATACCAGTAGCAAAAGCTCTTATTATTGATTCAGCTGTCACATGGGAGAATGACTTAGTAAAGAGTGAGCATTCTTATTACGGCTACGGGATCGTCCCCGTAAAGATAGAAGAAGTTCTTGCGTCGAAAAATGATGAGATTAAATTTTACATTAACACGACTATTAGTAAGTATCACACGTATCTTTATGACATACCTGTTCCTATAATAGATGACAAATTCCCATTTATCGCCAAAGCTACTCTATGCTACATGTCAAATTGCTCAAGAAACTACGGAGTTGATTATACTGATACGGAGTTAGACTTCAAATTTGGTAGAGTGAAGAGTGATGGAACAATAGATTCGATTAATAATGACAGGCAATATGATGCGAAGCACTACACTTTTGAAGAAGAATCAAGAAAATTTTTTAGAAAATGGGATAATGTAAAGCATATAGTTCAGACTTTCAATTATAGACTTCAAGATAAGAGCCGTTTTTCAGATCAACTTTGGGGGATGGATATTAAGATGGCGAGTAGGAATAGCTTTAAGAAACAGGAAAATACAAACATTGGCGTAGTAGTGACGCTTAAAGAAATTCATGGAAACAATAGATATAATTCGTTTGTGCGATATTGTAGGTTGCGGCATTTTATTATTAATGAAATAGACATAGAAAACAGATTAAGGTTAAATAACGTATTGCAGCAGGATGTCGACATATCAGATTAGCCTACGAAAATAATAAACTACAAAACGAAACAAAACGCACAAGAAACTAAAAGACGATGATCTAATCATAGCCATTGTTAAGTAACCGATACTTTCGGAACTACATAGGGATTATTCATGTGATTGTAAGAATCTGAAGATTTTGAGCCATCTCCAATGCGCACGACTATTCAGTAGGACAAGCTCATTAGAATAATTAGCAATCTTGGTCGGGCATAGTTCACTCGGCTTTAACAGCATTTCTAGGGGGAAGCGGTATATATTAGCCTATTATGGCTACACGCCATACATACGCCCCTCACAACCTTTGCAACATTTCTGAGGGAGTTCTATAACTTATACCTAAGTGTATACGTTTGTAGTTGTAGTAGTCAAGATATTTACCTATTTGTGAGTTTAGATTCACTAAACTCACACTACGCACAAAATAGCTACCAGTACATTCTTCTTGTAAAGTACGGTTAAAGCGTTCTATATGAGCATTATCATTTAGTCTTCCTAGCCTGGTATGACGTATGTTTATGCCCTGAGATGTTAGCCTATCTTCAAAATATGAGGAGAACTCTGAGCCATTGTCACTTTGTACAGTCTTGAACTTAACTCCTATATACTCTTGTGCTTCAAGGATAGTCTTAAGGGCTAGTCCAGGCCGTATCTCATCATAAGCCTTAGCATAAGTCATACGACTATATACATCAATGATAGTATAGATGTAGCGTTTAGTCTTGGAGATAGGATTATATAGGTGAATCGTATCGATTTCCACTAGATCGCCAGCTTTCTGTATGTCTGGACGTTTGAGTCCTTTATACTTCTGGCGTTTCTTTCTGTGTTTAGCGTATCTACCATGACGCTTGAGGATACGACAAACGCTAGAAAGACTAATACTGATGCCCAGAATACAATTGACGTAATGCCAGACCACCTCAGCACAGCGTCTTAGCTGATCTCTCACATCAAGTACGAGTTGTACTAAGTCATCCGATAGACAATGCGGATGAAGTGGTATGGCAGGCTTTGTTGGTATGTTCCATGTGCAGCTATCGAGTCGGAACTTGGACGTTGGCACATCCTTATGCCGTACTGCATTATGTAAGTTGACATGCCTATTCTGT
>Ga0137298_11749_pt1 | contig 10502 bp, 8 predicted proteins | sample RamsorincwithD2O_2_FD_97182 | JGI IMG/M metagenome (GOLD analysis project Ga0137298, IMG submission 97182) | Mouse cecal microbial communities from Vienna, Austria - Glucosamine amended with D2O | ecosystem: Host-associated > Mammals > Digestive system > Large intestine > Cecum | place: Austria...
TATTCTTGCTTCTGATATTGGATTAAATCCAAATAATGATGGAAAAGTTATTCGTTTATCTTTTCCAGAACTTACTGAAGAAAGAAGAAAAGATTTAGTAAAAGATATTAAAAAAATAGCTGAAGATTCTAAAGTTGCAATAAGATCTATTAGAAGAGATGGTATTGATGAAGCAAAATCAATGCAAAAAGAATCTATAATAACAGAAGATGATTTAAAGAAAGCTGAAGAGCAAATACAAAAATTAACAGATAAAAAGATAGCTGAAATAGATAGTATATTAGATAAAAAAGAAAAAGAAATTATGTCTATATAATGTAGTAGCACGATTAGAAAGGATGAAATAATGAATAAAGAAAATATTCCTAATCATGTTGCTATCATTATGGATGGTAATAGAAGATGGGCTAAAGAAAAAGGCATAGATTATCGACTAGGTCATAAAGAGGGAGCTAAAACTTTAGAAAAAATAGTTAGATATGCAAAAAAAGTTGGCATAAAATATATTACAGTGTATGCTTTTTCTACTGAGAATTGGAAAAGAAGTGAAGAAGAAGTAGGAGCTTTAATGTTTCTTTTAAAGACATATCTTGATGACTATGGCAAAAGAGCAGATAGTGAAAATATAAAGGTTAAGGTTTTAGGTGATATTACTGTTCTTTCAGATGGATTACAAAAAAGTATTAGAAAATGTGAAGATAGAACTAAAGATAATGATGGAATTACTTTTTGCATAGGTATAAATTATGGTGGAAGAGATGAATTGATTCATGCTATTAAAAATATTGCAAATGATGTTAAGAATGAAAAAATTAATATTAATGATATAGATGAGACAATTGTAGCTAACAATTTATATACTGCTGGAATTCCAGATCCAGATTTAGTTATCAGAACAAGTGGAGAATTACGTACAAGTAATTTTCTTCCATGGCAAATTGTATATTCAGAATTTTTATTTTTGGATAAGTATTGGCCAGATTTTTCAGAAGAAGATATAGATAATGCTATTGTAGTTTATCAAAAACGAAATAGAAAATTTGGAGCAAAATAAAAAATAGGAGAAGAAAAATATGTTAAAAAGATGTTTGACTGCAATAATTGGTTTGCCCATTGTTATAGCGATTATACTTTTTGCTAATAAATATGTTGTAGATGTTATTGTAGCAATTTTAGCAGTTTCAGCTATATATGAATATATGAAATGTGTTAAACATAAGTTTAAACCAGTAATGTGGATTGGATTTGTAATTGCAACAATGATAGCTTTTATACATGTTATTCCATATAATTATTTAATAATGTATGTACCACTAGGAATTCTAACTGTTTTAGCTATTTTGTTTATGCATGTAGTTTTTACTGATATGAAAATAAATGCTGCGGACATTGCTATTACATTATTTGGAATAATATATATTGTTGGATTTTTTGCTTTTGTTGCTCTTTTAAATGGATATGAAGAAAATGGTATACGTTTAGGAAAGTATTATATATGGTATTTATTTTTAGCTACTTGGGGATGTGATGTATTTGCATATTTGATAGGATATAAGTTTGGAAAACATAAATTTAGTAAGATTAGTCCTAAAAAGACTGTGGAAGGTTGTTTAGCAGGAACAATTTCAGGAGTGGTATTAGTATTAATTGCTACAGTTATATTTAATCAATCATTTGATTTACAAATTAATTATTTAGTAATTGGAATTATTGGTTTAGTTATAAATTTACTTGGACAAATTGGAGATTTTTCTGCTTCTTGTATTAAAAGATATTCAGAAGTTAAAGATTTTTCTAATTTACTTCCAGGTCATGGTGGAATAATAGATAGATTTGATAGTGTTATTTTTGCAGCACCTTTTGCGTATTATTTATTAACATTATTAATTTAGGAGGATATGTTGTTTACTTTTTTAATTAATGCATTGAAAGTTATATTTGTTTTAGGTTTTTTAGTTTTAATTCATGAGAGTGGGCATTTTTTGGTTGCAAAATTATTTAAGGTAAGGGTTAATGAATTTTCAATTGGATTTGGGAAGAAACTTATTTCAAAAACTAAGGGAGAAACAGAATATTCACTAAGAATTGTTCCATTAGGTGGATTTGTAAGTATGCTTGGTGAAGAAGAACGTTCAGAAGACGAAAGATCTTTTTCAAAACAATCTATTCCGAAAAGGATTGCTATTTGTGCAGCTGGTGGAGTTGTAAATATTATTTTTGGACTTTTGGTATATTTCGTATTATTACTTTGTATGGGTAATTTTGTTTCTAAAGAAGTAGATTCTGTTGTAGAAGGATATGGAGCGGAGGCTTCTGGTATTTTATCAGGAGATGAGGTTATTTCAATTAATAATAAAAAAGTTTTTATATCTTCTGATATATCAGAAGTAGTTGCTAAAAACGGTTCTAATGATCTTAATATAGTAATTAAAAGAAATGGTGAAAAAAGGAATATAAAGGTTGCACCTACAGAAGAAAAAGTTAAATCATTAGGAATCTATTTAGATGATTCAGATGAATGTAAAGTTTCATATATATCTAAAGATTCACCACTTAATGGAAAAGTAAATTTGGGTGATGTTATTCTTTCAATTGATGATGAAAATTTAAATGGAGATACTGAAAAACTAAGTAAACTAATAGAAGAATCAACCAAAGAAGTAAATATAAAAATAAAAAGTAGTAATGAAGAAAAAGTAATTAGTATAATGCCAAAAGAGTATTCAAATTATTATATAGGTGTTATTTTTAAGCAAGCAGACAAAGATTTTTTAACTAGATTATATTATTCATGGTTTGAAACAGGAGATTTTATTTTATCTCTAGCTGATAATGTTAAGAGCTTATTTACGGCGAAAGTTTCAGTAAATGATATGATGGGACCTATAGGAATTTCTAAGACTGTTTCAGAAACATCTGGTATTCGTGATTTTATATATTTAATGGCATTGATTTCTTTATCTTTAGGAATTACAAATCTTTTACCAATACCAGCTTTAGATGGTGGAAAAATATTTATATTGCTTATAGAAGCTATTAGAAGAAAACCAATGAAGGAAAGTACAGAGATTTTTATACAAATGATAGGATTTTCTTTATTAATATTATTATCGATTTATATTTCGTATATAGATGTACTAAGATTTTTTTAAAGGAGATTAAAAAATGAAATGTAAGATTTGCGGCGTTGAATTGAAAAAAGACGGCGAGCTATGTAAAAATTGTATGAACAAATTAATGAAGGAACAAGAAATACGTAATGATAAAAGTCCAGTATATACTTTTAAAAGTAAATTTTTATTAGGATATGAACTTTTAAGAAATAGTGAACAAATTGGTGTTGCTATATTTACTATTATTTTGGTTTTAAGTGTTGATTTGAACTTATGGAAATATACAGTTATTGGCGCATGTTTGTTTATTATGTATGAAATATGTTATTTATTGTATTTAAAAGGATCAATTTCTAGAGTAATTTGTACGATGTATAGCACTAAAATGGTTATTTCAAGAGGAATTTTTAAGAAAAAAGTAAAAGAAATACCTTATTCAGAAATTGAAGAAATTTCATATAAACAAGGTAATATGAACAGATTATTTAAAAATGGAACGATTGTTATAAAAAGAGATACTCATAACATAATGGAAAAAAATACTTATATCGAGGCTGTAAAAGACGTAGATGAAGTTTTTGAAAAAATAAAGGAAATATATAATTAATAAGGTAGGCGTAATTGATGCTAGATAAGGTTAAAGATATATTTAGTGATTATTCAAATAAACAAGAAAATATAAATGAAGCAGACTTTTTAAAAGCTAACTTGTATAAAAAAAGTAATAGGCTAGAAGTATGTTTAACTAGCAAACTACAAATTTCTATTGATGAAATTTCCAATTTTGAAGATTATATTATTGATAGATTTAAAGTAGGTAGTGCACGTATAGAAATAAAATATGAAGATATAGATATAGAGCCAACAATAGAGAAAGATTGGAAAAAATTAGTTGGATATATGTCTAAAAAAGAACCTATGACTAGGGCAATATTGACTAATAGTACTGTTAAAGTAGAGGACAGTACTATTTCTGTTGGATTAAAAATTAAAGGCGAAGATTTATTGACTTCTAAAAAGTTTGATAAAGGATTAGAGCATTTAGTTTATAATTTATATAATAAGCATTTTAAAGTAAATTTTGAAGAGGAAAAGAAATATAGTAAAGAAGAATATGAACAATATCTGAAAGTCCAAGAACATGAAGCAATTTTACATGTTCAAGAAATGGCTAGAAAAGAAGCTGAAGAAAGAGCAATACAAAAAGCAAAACAAGAAGAAATGCAAAGGCAAATGATGGCTGAGCAGATGGAGAGTGAAGGAGCAAATGGAGAAGTTGCAGTAAGTCCTGATGGATTAATTTTTGGAAAAACTGCTAATTTTAAAAGTAATTTTGCTGCGATAGAAAATATTAATGATAGTACAAGTAAAGTTAATATTGAAGGTGAAATAACTAATGTTTCTACAAGAGAAATAAAAAATAATAGAACAATAGTTAACTTTAGTGTAGATGATGGAAATGCAAGTATAATTTGTAAGGCTTTTATAGATACAGTTTTAATACCAGGAATTTTGCAAAAAATAAAAGAGGGACAAGGTATTAAAGTAGATGGAACAGCTAAATTTGATGATTATGCTAATGAGATAACTATCATGGCTAATAATGCGGTTACATCAAATTTTAAAATATCTGGAAAAACAGATGAGGGTAGTGAAAATGAGGCTAAATCTGATGAACAGTCACCATTAATTTATGGTAGAAGCATGTCAATAAAAACTCCAAAAATTAATATTATTGATATTAATAATGATACTGATAGAGTTTGCTTAGAAGGTGAAGTTGTTCTTATAGGTGATCCACGTGATATTAAAGGTGATAGAACTATAATCAGTTTTAACCTTTATGATGGAACAAGTACTATGACGATAAAAGCTTTTATCGAAACAAAAAAATCAAAAGAGATATTAGGAAGATTAAAAAAGGCTAAGGGAATAAAACTTGATGGCGTAGCTAAATATGATAATTTTGCTAAAGAAATTACAGTGATGGCTAATACTATTTTAGAGACACAAGGAGTGACTAAAACTAAAAGAATGGATAATGCTCCTGAAAAGAGAGTTGAGCTTCACATGCATACTCAGATGAGTCAAATGGATGCTGTAACTTCAGCAGAAGATCTATTAAAAAGAGCAGTTAGTTGGGGATGGAAATCTATTGCTATTACTGATCATGGCGTAGTACAAAGTTTTCCAGAGGCTCATAAATTTTTAGGAAAGTCAGGCGCAGATATTAAAGTAATTTATGGAGTAGAAGCATATTTTGTTCCAGATAAAGATCCAAGTGTTAATCGTCCAGACAAACAAGATATTGATGGTGAATATTGTGTGCTTGACTTAGAAACAACAGGACTTTCATTTAGAACAGAAAAAATTACTGAAGTTGGAATTATAAAAATTAAGAATGGTGAAGTTGTTGATGAGTTTGAATGTTTTGTAAATCCAGAAAAACCAATACCTCAAGAAGTAGTTGAAGTTACTCATATTACTGATGAAATGGTAAAGGATGCAGAAACTATTGATAAAGTTATACCCAAAATTATTGATTTTATTGGAGATAGTGTATTAGTTGCACATAATGCAGATTTTGATATAGGATTTTTAAAACATAATTTTGAAGAGTATGGATATAGTTTAGAAAATACATATATAGATACTTTAAGATTGGCTAAAGTGATTTTCCCAGAAATGAAAAAATATAAGCTAGGTATGATAGCTGACAAGTTAGAAATAGAAGTTGAAGTAGCTCATAGAGCTTTAGATGATGTTAAAACTTTAGTTCAAGTATTTAACGTAATGATTGAAAAACTTAAAGAAAAAGGTGCAAAAACTGTTAATGATATTGATATTGTTTTTGCAGGTGATCCAGATGCATATAAGAAACTTCCTTCATATCATGCAATTATTTTAGCTAAGGATTATGTAGGATTAAAAAATTTATATAAATTAGTTTCATATTCTCATTTAGATTATTTTTATAAAAAACCTAGAATATTAAAAAGCTTATTTGAAAAGTATAGAGAGGGGCTAATTTTAGGTAGTGCTTGTGAGGCAGGAGAATTATATAGAGCTATAGTTGCAGGTAAATCAGATGAAGATATAGAAGCTATTGCAAAATATTATGATTATTTAGAAATTCAACCTCTTGGAAATAATCAGTATATGGTTAGAAATGGTACTGTAGCTGATGATTTTGAATTACAGAATATTAATAGAAAAATAGTAGAGTTGGGCGACAGATTAGGAAAACCAGTAGTTGCAACTTGTGATGTTCACTTTATGGATCCACAAGATGAAATTTATAGACGTATATTACAAGCCGGGCAAAAATACGATGATGCTGATTTCCAAGCTCCATTGTATTTACGTACTACAGAGGAGATGCTTGATGAATTTGCATATTTAGGCGAAGAAAAAGCATATGAAGTTTGTGTTACTAATACGAATTTAATTTCGGACATGTGTGATAAGATTAGCCCGATTTCAGATGAAAAATGTCCTCCACATATTGAAGGTTGTGAACAGACTATAAAAGATATAGCTTATGATAAGGCACATGAATTATATGGGGAAGAGTTGCCAGAAATAGTGCAGTCTAGACTTGATAAAGAATTAGATTCTATTATTAAAAATGGATTCTCAGTTATGTACATTATAGCTCAAAAATTAGTTTGGAAGTCTAATGAAGATGGATATATAGTAGGTTCTAGAGGTTCAGTTGGCTCATCATTTGTGGCTAATATGACAGGTATTACAGAAGTTAATTCTCTACAACCTCATTATAGATGTCCTAATTGTAAGTATTCAGATTTTACTGATTATGGCGTTAAAAATGGATTTGACTTGCCTGATAAGGATTGTCCAAAGTGTGGTCATAAATTAGATAAAGATGGAATGGATATACCTTTTGAAACGTTCTTAGGATTTAATGGAGATAAAGAACCTGATATTGACTTAAACTTTTCTGGTGAATATCAAGCAAAAGCTCATAGATATACAGAAGTAATTTTTGGAAAAGGAACAACTTTTAAAGCAGGAACTGTTGGTACAGTTGCTGATAAAACTGCATATGGATATGTTAAAAATTACTATGAAGAAAGGCATATACCAGTTACTAGTGCTGAAATATCTAGAATTTCTACTGGATGTACTGGAATAAAGAGAACTACTGGGCAACACCCTGGAGGTATTATAGTTGTACCAAAAGGAAGAGAAATTTTTGAATTTTGTCCTGTACAACATCCAGCAGATGATCCTAATTCAGATATTGTAACTACACATTTTGATTACCACTCTATTGATCAAAACTTGCTTAAGCTTGATATTCTAGGTCATGATGATCCTACAATGATACGTATGTTATTTGATTTAACTGGAATTGATCCTACAAAAGTGCCACTTGATGATAAAGAAACAATGTCAATTTTTAAATCAACAGAGGCATTAGGTGTAACTCCAGAACAAATACATTCAGAAGTTGGAACATTTGGTGTTCCTGAATTCGGAACTAAGTTTGTTAGGGGGATGCTTGTAGATACTAAACCTACTACGTTTGCTGAATTAATAAGTATTTCTGGATTATCACATGGTACTGACGTATGGCTTAACAATGCACAAGAGTTGATTAATCAAGGAATAGTTAATTTAAGTCAAGCTATAGGTTGTAGAGATGATATTATGGTATACTTAATGAAAATGGGATTAGAGCCTAACCATGCTTTTAAAATAATGGAAACTGTTCGTAAAGGTAAAGCATTAAAAGATCCAGAAAAATGGGCAGAATATGTTCAAATGATGAAAGACCATGATGTTCCAGAATGGTATATAAAATCATGTGAAAAGATTAAATACATGTTTCCCAAAGCCCATGCTGCTGCATATGTTACTAATGCTTTTAGAATAGCATGGTTTAAAGTACATAAACCAGAAGCATATTATACAGCATATTTTACAATTAGAGCTGATGGCTTTGATTATGATATAATGTGTCATGGAAAAGAAAAAGTTTTAAACAAAATGCGTGAAATTGATATGGCTGGAAATGCAGCATTACCTAAAGATAAAGATTTATATCCTATATTAGAACTAGTTTTAGAAATGTATGAAAGAGGTATTAAATTTTTACCAGTTGATTTATATGAATCAGATGCAACTAAATTTAAAATGGAGGAAGATGGAATTAGACCACCTTTAAATAGTGTTCCAGGTTTAGGAACAGTAGCAGCTTTAAGTATTCAAGCTGCTCGTGAAGAAGAAAAATTTATGTGTATTGATGATTTGCAATTAAGAGGAAAAGTTGGAAAATCAGTTATTGAAGTTTTAGCAACTAAAATAACATCTGCTCTCATCTCAGCAGCTCTAAGTGCTGCAGTAGTATCAGTTGAAAAGAATGGATGACCAGTTCCTCCACCAAAAACAACAACTGCTCCTTCTTCAAAATGCTTTTCCATATCTCTTTTTGTATAAGGTTCTGCAATTTGAGTCATTATAATAGAAGTTTGCACAACTGCTTTTATCCCTTTAGACACTAAAGCATCTTTCATAGCTAATGAATTTAAAACTGTAGCAAGCATACCCATATAATCAGAAGTAGTGCTTTCCATTTTGTATCCATTTTTTCCTCTCCAGAAATTTCCTCCTCCTGTAACTATACCAACTTGTATTCCCATATTAACTAATTTAACTACCTTTTCAGTAATTGAATCAACAACACCTGGATTAATACCAGTTTTATTATCACCAGCCATAGCCTCTCCGCTTAACTTTAATAGGACTCTTTTATACATTTTATAAACAACTCCTCTTATATTTTTCTTTCGTCATTCTATCATATTATAATTAATCATGCCACCTATTTTTTTAACTTTTTTTATATTTATTTTTTATTAATTTTAAATATTCATTTGAATTTAAAATATAGCCCAAAAAAAAAGAAAGTCATAATTGACTTTCTTTTAAAATTTATTCCTCTACTTTTTCTACAGAATATAAATAATATTCACCATCTTCTATATTAAAAGTATATTTGTAAGTATTAAATTCATCTAAATAATCTTTAATCATTGAATTTGAATCAAAGTAGCTATATTCATAATCATCATCACATCCATTAATATATTCAGATTCCTTCATTTTAATTATTTCATTAACAAATTTTTTATTTTTATAGTCTTGATAAAATGTAAAATTAAAATCTGCATTATCGCTACCATCAATATATTCAGTATCAACAAAAGCAACTTTAACATATAATTCTACAGTATCATCAGATTTCTTTGCATCAGATATTTCTTGATAAATAAAAGGTAATGTTCCTCCACCACCTTGATAATATCCTCCAACATATTCATTGTTGCTATATTCTACTTCTTCAGTATCTTGATATGAATAAAATTCTTTAACATTAACTGGTGTAAAAGATTCATCTGTATATTCTATATTATCTCCAAATAAATTCTCAATAATTTTCTTTAATGATTCTTTTTTTACATGCTTTTCCATTCCTTGATTTCCTTCAATAAGTTCCATATCATCTTCAGAAAGTTTTGACCACGCTAATCTTAAAATCATATCATTATCAATATCTTCCACTGTAAAATCACCAGATGTATATATACTTGCAGCTGAATAATAATTAAAATCAATTTTTTCTCTAAGTTCTTTTACAATTTTATTATTTAAAGATAACTCTTCCTTTTCATCATCTTCATCAGTATCGTTTACCTTATTTTCATCTTCTTCCATATTATTTTCTACGATATTTGACTCATTTTTTGACGTCTTACTTGTTGTATTATCATTTTCCTCTTTATTAGTAGTACCAACAAAGTTCCATACTACTACACCTACTAGCGCAATAATAACTAAAATCATTATTATAAAAACTGCTAATGGAATTTTTACACTTTTTTTCTCTTTTCCTTCCATTTTTAAACCTTCCCTTTCTTTTTAATTAGATTCCCACCTCACAATTTTTATATCCTTATAAGTAGACAAAACTTCCATGTACTTTTGATAATCCTCTTCCCATAAAACATTAGGAACTTTATCAAAAGCTTCGAAAACTCTCTCCGCTTCTCTTAAAAAAACTAATTGTTCATTCGTTGTTAATTTTTCATACTTCTTTGAGAATGCATATAATTTATTTAAAGTTTCATTTGCCTTTACAAAAGACCAAAAATCTTTAACCTTCATTCCCGCCATTTTTATCTGTGCAACAGCTAAAGCTATCAACATTATTATAATGATAAGAAGCATAAAAATTATCACAAGAAACCCTGTCATACTTTTACTCCTTTGTATAATTCTAAGAATCTAAAAAAATTCTAACATATAAAAAAATAAATATCAATAACATAAATTTTACAATTTATAAATATATTTTTTGTCAAA
>Ga0137298_11752_pt1 | contig 10491 bp, 10 predicted proteins | sample RamsorincwithD2O_2_FD_97182 | JGI IMG/M metagenome (GOLD analysis project Ga0137298, IMG submission 97182) | Mouse cecal microbial communities from Vienna, Austria - Glucosamine amended with D2O | ecosystem: Host-associated > Mammals > Digestive system > Large intestine > Cecum | place: Austria...
GGCTACCATGGTTCAAGCCTTGATTATGGCAATGTTGATATAATGTCAAATGGAGCACTTGTAGGTATTACAAAAAATTATTATAAGAAAAATTTCTGGACAGCGCTTTCTATGACAGGAAATGTAGGCATTGGCGAGATTTCTGAAATGTATGGAGATGATAATATTGTATCTTTAAGCGGTGCTGTTTCATCTAAAACCGGTTACAATATGGAATTTAACGAAGGTAAGTTTATAATTCAGCCAAATGTTTCATTAAGCTATTATATTTCAAAAATCTTTGATTATACAAACGAAGCAGGTGTCAGAATAAATTCTGACCCTCTTAATGCCTTTGAAATCAAACCGGGTATAAGATTAATCGGTAATACCGAAGGCGGCTGGCAGCCATATATCAGTGCTGCTTTTGTGTGGAATACCTTTAATGATACTGATGTTAGAGCAAACGGCATTAAACTGCCTGAAATGAGTATGGACCCTTATGTTGAATATGGTCTTGGCATTCAAAGAGTTTTAAACAATGATTTCACCTGCTATTTACAATCATTGGTAAGAAATGGCGGAAGGACAGGTGTTTCACTAACAGGCGGTATGAGCTGGGCTGTTGGAAGAGTGAACAGAGGCAGAGTTCATTTATAAGTATAAATTATGGATTTATAGTTTAAAATGTCCAAAAGTTCTTTTAGAAGTTGCTTTTGGACATTTTTTATGATACAATCTGCATTGCAAAAATTGTGTTTGTTGGGATTTAAGAAAATGAATGAAAAAGAAAAAATGCTAAAAGGGCTGCTTTATGATGCCAATTACGATAAAGCTCTTATAGAAGAGCGTAAGCAATGCAAAATTTTATGTGCAAAATATAATAATTCTCAATACGAAGATATTGAGTCAAGGTATGCTCTTTTAAGCCGGATTCTGGGTAAAATAAAAGAAAATTTCATAATAGAGCCTTCTTTTTGGTGTGATTACGGCTATAACATAGAACTTGGTGAAAATTTTTATTCAAATCATAACCTTGTTATTTTAGACCCGGCGAAAGTCACCTTTGGCGATAATGTTTTTATTGGTCCTAATTGCGGATTTTATACGGCAGGACACCCTTTAAATATTGAAGAAAGAAATAAGGGTTTAGAATATGCAAAGCCAATTGCGGTTGGAAATAATGTTTGGTTTGGCGGCAATGTAGCTGTAATGCCGGGAGTTACAATCGGTGATAACTGCACAATTGCTGCAGGAAGTATTGTTACAAAAGATATTCCGGATAACTCCCTTGCAGCAGGCGTTCCATGCAAGGTTATCCGCAAAATACAGTGATTATCTGCCATTTTGAATCTATCACTTGTCTAAAAAACTTTTAAACCTTGATACTGTTTAAATTTTAAAACTTAATTTAAGGAAATTTTTATGCATAACAATAAAATAAACCTTTTAAAAGCACTTGCAATCCTTGCTGTAGTTTCAGGGCATCTTGAATTTTCAATTATTCCTATGTTCCCGCCATATTCTTTTCAAGTGATATTATTCTTTTTTATTGCAGGCATGGTGTTTAATAATAAATACGGTTTCTTTGAATTTTTTAAAAAGAGAACAAAATCCCTTATGGTGCCATATTGTTTGTATGCACTTTTTTATCTTGGTTTGACTATTTTAATTACGCCCTTAATCGGGAAATTCTGGGCCATGCCTGTAACGCTTCAAAATGAGTTTCTTATGCCGTTTTTAACGGGGCATCAAATAGATTTAATTTCGCCTCTATGGTTTGTGCCGCAGCTTTTTATTTCCCTTATTGTGTATAAAATATTTTCTTATATAAAATGTAATGAGGTTTTTAAAACCTCCGTATTTTTGCTGCTTACGCTTGCTGCTATTCAGCTTCAGCCTCTGAGGGAAAATTTATACATTCTTTTAATTATAAGAACAATGTTTTCACTACTTTTTATTCACCTTGGATATTTATACAAAAACAAGGTTGAGGGGAAATATGAAATTTTCACACCAAAAATATTTTTTGCAGTTTTAGTGCTTCAATCTCTTCTTTGGCTTACAAATAAAGATTTTACGGCAATGGATGGCATTGGTTTGAGTTTCATTCTTGTATGGGGAGAATTTGATAATTGGATTGTGCCTGTTTTAACAAGTATAACGGGTATTTGGATGAGTCTTTTTATAATTGAAATATTATATGAAAAAATTAAAGACTGGAAATTCTTACATCTTATAGGGCAAAATACTTACCATATTATGGCAAACCACCTTATCGTATTTAATATAATAACTTATGCCTTCCTTGCACTCAAAGGCATTCCTTTTGATGTTAAAAATAATGCAGATATTTACTGGTTTTATTATCCGCTTAAAACAACATATTTTTATTTTGTAACAGGAATAATTACAACAACATATTTAGGAGTGTTGTTGAAGTGTTTGAAAGGGAAATTATTTCTTAATCAGATGCATAAATAACCGCACAGCGGGAATTAGCTCTGAATTATTTTTATATAAATAATCTAAAGATTCTTTTGCTTCTTTATAAGCTGTATCTATTGTTTTATTGTCATGGAAATTAAATAAATCTATATACTCACAGTTAAAAACTTCGCGTAATTTTTCGATTGTTTCAGGTTTTGGAAATGTAACTCCTGTTTCAATTTCTGCAATAGCAGAAGCTGACATATCAACTTTTTCTGCAAGCTGCATCTGGGTGTATTTCATATTATTACGCATTGTTGCTACGCGTTTGCCAAGTAATTTTTTTAGTTCAGACACATGTTTCTCCCTATATAATGAGATTACTTGTATAACTCATCAAAATAAATAGTGTATTAGGCTAGAAATTTAGTTTAATAACGAGTATAATAAAATTAGGAAATTAATTTAGACAATTTTTGGTATGGGTGTTAATTAAAATTATTAAATGTTCCATACCTTTTTTTAAAAAAGGAACTAAAATGTGAATAATAATAAAAATTACAAAAAATTATTAAAAAGGTATGATTTAACAAAATTAAATACAAAAAGCAATGAATTATTTGAAATTGTCAACAAATATGAGTTTTATAAATGTAGAACAACTGTATGGTATTTAAAACCTTTTTATGAGTTTGTTTATATTTTGTCTGTATTTATTGCAAGGTGTGAATCAAAACATGCGCTAAGAAAATAATTTTGTTTGTCTTGTACAGTCCGTGCTCCAATTTACAGGTTCCAAGCCTGCTTTTTCTAAAATTTCATTGCATTTTGCAAAATGTTTGCACCCGATAAAGGCATCCACTTCTTTATCTTCCACCATAATTCTTGTATTTTTTGCATTTCCCATATTTGATGGGTGTGAAGACCTTAAGATATGAATATTTTCTTTCTTAAAACCCTCATCTTTATGGATAGGAAAATTTTCCATAGTGTTTGCAGGTCCTCCCCAAAGCATTACAATTAGGGGTTTTCCTCTGTTTAATAATTTATCTATAATGATATCTGTGACAGGTTTCCAAAATTTTAACCGTTTATTTAATGTTAAATCTTTTTCAAAACTGAGTGCGCGGTTTAAAAGCAGTACCCCTTGTTTTGTCCAGGTACTCAAGTTTCCGCTTGAATTATTAATCCCTGTGCAGTTATTTATCTCACAAAAAATATTTTTTAAAGAAGCAGGCACCCCGCCGGATTTTTTTGAAAAAGAAAGCCCGTGAGCATCTTCCCTGTTTGGATAAGGGTCTTGCCCTGTGATTAAAACCTTAACCTTATTGAAATCAGTCATTTTAAGAGCATAATATATCCCGCTGTTATTATTTTCTAAAGGTAAAACCTCGCCTTCAATCAGCTTGCGTCTTTCTTGAATTTCATCCCATTTTACCTTTAAGATTTCAAGCTCCTCTTTGTTTAATGCTTCTGCCCAAGATTTCCCTATAATTTCTTCCATCAAACTGCCTTTAAATTTTCTATTTAAACAATCTTAGCATGAAAACCTAAAACTATATAAGTAAGAAATTGGCAGGGTGTGGACCAAATTTACCTTAAAAGCTCTTTTTCCTTTTTTGACATAATTTTATCGTAAGAACTTATTTTATAATCAAGCTTGTCTATGGTTGTTTGGATAGCATCTCTTTTTTCAATTAATTTTTTTCTTTCTTCAATTAAGATATTTTTCCTTTCTTCATGCGTTGAATCGCCAAGGTAGAAAAGTTTGATATATCTTGCCAAAACTTCAATAGAAAGCCCTGCTCCTCTCATGCATTTTATAAATTCAACCCAGCCTAAATCAGCTTCAGAATAATCTCTTATCCCGCTTGAATTTTTCTTAACATTGGGCAAAAGCCCCATTTTTTCATAATATCGAAGTGTATCTGCTGAAATATCATATTTTTTGCTTACTTCTGAAATTTTCATATTGCAAACCTTTTTAAAACTATATAAATACTTTACAACCTAAAGTAGGCTCCAAGTCAAGCATAAATTTTAAAAGGTGTAAATTTACTCCATAACATGTTCAAGTGCTTTTTCTAAAATATCCTTAATGTGCGTATCGTCAAGGGAGTAATAAACATTTTTACCTGTTTTTACTGCTTTTACAAGTTTTGCAGTCCTTAAAACCTTTAATTGGTGCGACACGGCAGATTTTGTCATATTTAAAAGCACTGCTAAATCCGAAACACACATCTCGCTTTCTTCAAGCGCCCATAAAAGCTGTATTCTGGTTGAATCGCCCATCACCTTAAAAAAGTCTGAAAGTTCATACAAAACCCTCATTTCAGGCATATTGGGCTTTACTTTATTTATTAATTCAATATTATAAGCTTCGCAGTCTGTTTTTCTGTTTTCCATAGGTTTATTATATTTTTTGGATTGCTAAAATGCAAATTTTGTAAATTTGATTCGTTTATCCTCTTGACAATTGAATAGTTGTTCAATTATACTATTAATATAGTTGAACAACTATTCAACTAAAATTATAATAAAATAAGGAAAGTAATATGTGTAATCATTGCGAACATAATAGCGGTCACTGCGAGCACGGACACAACAATGAACATTGTTGTTCCAAAGGGCATAGTGGCACCGGTTTAGATAATTTTTTAATAAAAAAGCTGGTTATTGTTTTTACCGCACTTATTTTAATGATAATTCTAAAACCTGAAAACCTTGTATCGCAGCTGTTTTATATTAATTCAGCTATTATAAAGTTTGTAATCTATTTTACTCTGTACCTGATAGTTGCAAAAAATATAGTCTTAAATGCTTTTAAAAATGTACTAAGCAAAAATTTTCTGGATGAAAATTTTTTAATGACCATTGCAACATTTGGAGCTTTTGGAATTGGCGAATACCCAGAAGCCCTTATGGTTATGCTTTTATATCAAACAGGTGAGCTATTTACGGATTATGCGGTTAATAAATCTAAAAAATCAGTTCTTGCCCTAATGGATTTAAAACCTGAATTTGCAAACCTTGTAACCCAAACAGATATACAAAAAGTTGCTCCTGATAAAGTTAAAATTAATGATATTATCCTTGTAAAGCCGGGTGAGAAAATTCCTTTGGACGGCACTATAGTTGAAGGCTTAACTTCCATTGATACATCAGCCTTAACAGGTGAAGCCCTGCCCAAAAGCCTTAAACCGGGTGATACTATAATGAATGGCTGCATAAATTTAGATGGTGTAATAAAAATAAAAGTAACATCAGAATTTCAAAATTCTACCGTTTCTAAAATTATTGAAATGGTGCAGCAGGCTTCTGATAAGAAAACCCGCACCGAAAATTTCATTACAAAATTTGCAAAAATTTATACCCCTATTGTTGTATTTCTGGCACTGTTTTTGGTCATTGTTCCTGTTATTTTTGGCGGTGCATTTGTACAATGGTTTGAAAGAGCACTAACATTTCTTGTTATCTCCTGTCCTTGTGCGCTTGTAATATCAATACCTTTAGGATTTTTTGCTTCAATCGGTGCAGCATCTAAAAACGGCATATTAATTAAAGGAAGTAATTATATTGAGGCGCTTTCAAAGGTTGATACAATTGTTTTTGATAAAACAGGAACTCTAACATCAGGTGTATTTAGTGTTTCAGAAATTTGTCCTGCTTTAAATATCTCAAAAGAAGAATTTATAAAACTTGCAGCCCATGCGGAGCATTTTTCAAATCATCCTGTTGCAAGCTCAATTAAATCAGCATATTTAGAAGATGTAAATCCATCTGATATCAAATGTTTAAAAGAAATCCCCGGAATGGGTATCACAGCTGTAATACAAGAAAAAAACATAATTTTGGGCAATGCTGCAATTATGGAAAAATTCAATATTGATTATCCACAAGATATAGAAGGTAAAACCATTATTTATATGGCTATAAATGGTAAATATGCAGGATATTTAACAATTTCAGACACCATAAAACCTGATACAAAAGCTACCCTTTTGAATCTTAAAAAAGAAGGGGTAAAAGAGCTTATAGTTTTGACGGGTGATAAAGGACTTTTTGGACTTGAAGAATTAAATAACGGCAGTTTGATTGATGAAATATATTGTAATCTTTTGCCAAATCAAAAGGTAGAAAAGCTTGAAGAACTTATGAAGATAAAAAATCATAAGACTGCACTTGCTTTTGTCGGTGACGGTATTAATGATGCGCCTGTTTTATCCCGTGCAGATATCGGCATTGCAATGGGCAAAATGGGCTCTGATGCTGCAATCGGCGCCAGTGATGTTGTTATTATGGATGATAATTTAAATAAAATTTCTGAAACTGTTAAAATTTCTAAAAAGACAATTCAAATAATAAAGCAAAATATAATATTTATCCTTGCTGTAAAATTTTCATTCCTTGCATTTGGAGCATTTGGTATAGTTTCAATGTGGGGCGCCGTGTTTGCAGATGTGGGGGTCTCAATTCTTGCAATTCTAAATTCTATGAGAATATTATATTTCACGCAGCCAAAATAATTCATATAGCGGGGGGGTAATTTATTGCGCCGGTATAAATATTCTGGACAAAAAAATGGGCGCAAAGGTTACCAAAATGCGCCCAATTGAAAAGTTGTTCATCTAAAAGTTATTCATACCATTCAAGGATTATTTTTCCGTTAGAGCCAGCACCTCCCCTGTTTGGATTGTTTGCTATATTGCCGGTAGATGAAGAGCTAACTTGTCCTACGTCTCTTAATGCTGCGCCTCCTCCGCCTGAAGCATACCCTTCGGCGTTTTTGCCGTTTGCATTATCTCCTGTATCAACTGTGCCGCCGCTTCCACCTGTTCCCTTTATTTCTTTTTTAGTTTCAATTTTTTCTTCACCGTTTTTTGTTATAAGTGTTAACGTATATCCGGCAAAATCTGCTCCTTTCCCCGGTATTATTGCGTTTGCATTTTGTCCTGCCGTACCCTTAATACATTTTTTGTTGTTCAAATAACTGCTTGAACCAAAATGGCAGATATTTGAAACAATACCTCCTTGTCCGTTTATCAATTGATTTGAATTGTTAACCTCAACACTTCTGCCTCCGCCTCCCCCTCCTGCTTTAACATCTCCAAACACAGTATCTCCGCCTTTTGCTGCGTTAATTAAAGTATTATTACTTACGTATGCGCCACTTCCGCCTTTTCCTATTCTAAATTTTATTGTCTGGTTACTTTTCACTTGAATACTTTGTTTTAGTATATTTCCGCTTGCACCCCCGCCTCCTGCGCTTTCCTGTGTAAGTTTGTATGCAGCAGTTGCTGTATCCCAATATTTATTCCAGCTTATTCTAGCAAAACCTGGCGCACCGCTTCCTCCGTTTGCAAGTCCATATCCGCCTCCGCCGCCACAACCCCCATATCCTGTGGCATTCCCGCCTGCTGTACCAAAGACAGTACTGCCCTTGCCAGCCTCACAGGTTTTCTTTCCAAAAATCTCAGTCGTACCGCCGTCTCCACCTTTGTCATTAACTGTGAAAGTATTTGCCGTGGTTGATGTTGTATTGCCTGCTGTTCGTCCATGCCCTGTGCTAAAGCCAGGATAGTTTGTGTTTATCATTACTCCGTTTTCAACTTTGTATCCTGGAGCCCAGCAGCCGCCAACCCATCCTGCTGCCGCTAAAATCCCTGATGTCAATCCTCCGCAGCCCCCGCAGCTGCAAATATTTGCAGATGAGCTATTGCTGCTTGTACTTATTAGTGTTGTATTCCCGCGCTTAAGATAACTTTGATAAGAATGTTCTCCATTAAGCCCTTGCTTGTAAGTAGTAATTGAATTTGTAATATTTCCTGCAGCCCCTCCGTTTCCGCCTTTACCTACGATTACTGAAAGAGTTTCAGTTGGCGTAACTGCAACTTTTTTAAAGGGTACCATTGAACCGCCTCCTCCACCTGCTCCACCGTTGCCTAAATTTAACCACTCTGCTGCAACAAACCCTGGTGCGCCATTCCCAAAAGCACTTGGCACACCGCCTCCTCCGCAGCCCCCGCTGCCATATCCCTTTCCATCTCTTAATGCGCTATTATTCGTATCATATATACCTCCGGTACCAAACATGCTGTTTGCCCCATTTCCGCCAGGATGGGAATTTATAGTTGTTGTACCTGTACAGCTTTGGTTATCATTTAGTGCAGTACTTCCTCCAGGGTTTGCTCCACGTCCGCCGCTGCATGTAACTATTACAATATGTTTTCCATTATCATCCAACACTGAACACGTCCCGCTGCTGGTAGCTACTGAGCCCGAGCCGCCATTTTCTCCATCTGTAGCATTGCAGCGGTCAGGATTTATAGGCCAGCCCCCGCCTCCTCCTCCGCCTGCCATAATAAGTCCTCCAAAACTGGAGGCAGAACCGCCTGCCAGGGTAATAAAGAGTTTGCTTCCGGCAGCATTTTTTATACTATCGGCAGCCAATACAGCTGTAGCATGTTTATATACTGCACTAATGGTATCTCCTGAAACTTTAACATTTTTAATATTTGAACTTACAATTGATGTTGAAACATAACTGCGATTTAATGTGCCCGAATGTGTCCAGGCATACCCCTGTATATCTGGCTCAATATAACCGGCAGCGCCCCCTGCGCCCCCTTCAACAATTGTTGCTTCAATCTGGTTTATACCTACGGGCACTGGAAAGGAGTGATTGCCGGCTGTTGTATATTCTGTATACCCGGCTGTCGGTGCAGCTCCGCCTCCTCCACCGGCACCTATAGCAGTAACGTTAAAGTATCCGTTATATCCGCTTGGTACTTCAAATTCACCTTCACAGTAGGTGCTGCCGTCAGCATCTGTCTTGATTTCGGGACAATCCTCCGAACCGTATTCTATCTCCAGCACATGCTGTTTTGTACCTGCTGCACTCATATTTCCTTGTACTACTACATTTTCATTCATTCTCCTTGTCATCACAGGGGCTAACGCTGTAAGCAGCAACGAAGCAACAAGTAAAGCCATAAGCATTTCCACCAAAGAAAAAGCAGCTTTTTGATACAACAGCTTATCTTCGAAATTACAAGAAAAGGCAATATAATTCTTATTTTTCATAAAAAACTTCCCTTTTGAATAATACTTTACATAAAAATTTTACATTATAATTCCATAAAATGCAATTTTAAATAAGATTTTTTTAAAAACTCTTATTTAAAAATAGTCAAAGAAAAAAAATTTATACCTATGATTTAAATAAGGCAATCGGGTAATAGACCCCCGGTTGATATTCACTTATTCTTTTTAAAGGTGGGAAAATATGGGTTTAAATGCCAAAATGACTGTAACGAAAGATTTAAAAATTCATATAGGACAAAAGATTAAATTTTTTAGAAAAAAAATATCTTTGTCGCAGGAACAGCTTGCAGAAATGATTAATATGGAAACAAAAAGCCTTTCAAGGATTGAATCAGGGCATAATTATCCAATGTATGAAAATTTAATTTTGATTTCTTCTGCTCTCGGGGTTGAGCCCTGGCAGTTATATTATATGGAAAATTCAAAAGACACAGATGCAATGAAAAATGAAATAATCTCTGCTCTTGAAGAGGATAAAAGCAAAATTCTTCCTATTTATCAATATTTATTAATGCTGAAATAACTTTATTTTGCGGTTTTGCCTTTAATTCAAGACCGTTAAAGCGTTGCTATTGAATTCAAGTTTCTATGTTTATAAAATTTCTTTAATCTTTTGAATTACAAAATCCTTGGCGCCTTTTTGATCTTCAAATATATCTCTTGAATTATCTGCTGTCTTTTTATAAAATTCTTCATCTGATAGAAGTTTTCTAATCTTGTTTTCAAGCTCGCTTTTTGTTTTTACAACCCAGGCAGCATCTGCTTTAGTTAAAATTGAATAAATGTCTTTAAAGTTTTTAATTGAAGGACCTGAGATAACAGGTTTTGAATAAATTGTTGCTTCAAGCGGGTTGTGACCGCCGGTGTTATTGAAACTGCCCCCAATAAATGCTATATCAACTATTGAATACATTCTTGATAATTCACCAAGAGTGTCTAGAATTATTATGTCATTCTCTCTAAAATCTGCTCCCTTAG
>Ga0137298_11753_pt1 | contig 10479 bp, 8 predicted proteins | sample RamsorincwithD2O_2_FD_97182 | JGI IMG/M metagenome (GOLD analysis project Ga0137298, IMG submission 97182) | Mouse cecal microbial communities from Vienna, Austria - Glucosamine amended with D2O | ecosystem: Host-associated > Mammals > Digestive system > Large intestine > Cecum | place: Austria...
CGTAAGGCCCAGAACTGGCTGATATCGCACAAGGTCTTAGTGCCGTTCTCAAACAGATACAGGCTGTCAATACAGTTGCGGAAGCCAAGAATCAGGCCGCCGGTGATAATAGCCGGAATCAGCGGAGCGAAAATCTCTGCCAGCGCCGTGACAATTCTCTGCAGCACGTTCTGGTTCTTCTTGGCCGCCTGCTTCACTGCATCCTTAGACACGCCCTCAATTCCTGCCACCGCAATGAAATCATTGTAAAAGTCAGAAACCGTATTGCCGATAATCACCTGAAACTGCCCTGACTGGGTGAAGCTTCCCTTGACCACTTTCATTGCCTCAATAGCCGTGATATCCGCCCGGGAAGGGTCCGCCAGCGCAAACCGCATCCTGGTCATACAATGTGATACTGCTGCTATGTTCTCCCTGCCGCCCACCAGGCCAAGCAGCTGCTTCGCGTCTTCTGCATACTTACCCATGTTTCGCTCCTCCATTTTCCTTTTTGTTGCATTTCTGCCGGTTGGTTGCTTTGTTGCATTTCTGCCGGTTGGCCATTTCCTGCTGCCTCACTTTTTTAATCTGCGGCAGCCAAACCGTTTTGTTTCAATCCGTTCGCGCAAACTTGTTTAAACATGTTATACTTCTTTTATATCACACTTGTTTAAACATGTCAATGCTCTTTTTGGAATTTGTTTAAACAAGTTTGCGATTTCCCTTGACTTTATGGTTCCAGGTCTTATAATACATTTAGAATGCCTTTTCAAAGTTGCACAGATTTATTACCAGGATTTAAGCTGCAGGAAAATTTCATGAAGATTGATTCGGCTTGAAGGTATCTTAGAATTACATACTTGCCCCTGCCATACATTTCAACGAAAGGACTCAAACATGCCAAAAAGCAAATACGACACCATATACAAAGATTTAAAAAGAAAAATAGAATCCAACGAATATGCCAGTCAGGAACTTCTCCCTTCAGAAAACATCCTGATTCAGACTTATGACTGCTCCCGGAACACGGTCCGCCGGGCTGTCAGCCGTTTGGTCACTGACGGCTATGTCCAGACTATGCAGGGAAAAGGGGTTCGCAATATCTACCAACCCACTCCTCAAACCGCATTTACCCTGGGGGAAATCGAAAGCTTCCGGGAATCTGCCATCCGCAACGGCCGTGTGCCCTCCACAAAGGTTCTGGTATTTATGGAAATTACCGTCAATGATTCCCTTTCCGGAAAAACCGGATTCCCGGCCGGAGCCGAAGCCTACTATATCCAGCGGCTGCACTTTCTCGACGACATGCCCCTGATCATCAATCATAACTATTTCCGGAAGGAATGCACCCCTGGCCTCACAAAAGAAATTGCAGAAAATTCCATTTACCAGTATCTGGAACAGGACCTCCGCATGGCCATCGTCAACAGCCGCCGTGTCATGACGGTGGAAAAAATCACCGAAATTGACGAAAAATACCTGGAACTGAACTCCGAAGAATACAACTGTATGGCTGTCGTCAGCAGCTACACCTACAACAGCGACGGTATTCTGTTTGAGTTCACCCAGTCCCGCCACCGGCCGGACTATTTCCGGTTTCAGGACAATGCGGTGCGAAGATCAGGCGCCTGACGGCTGCATATTTCCCTGATCAATGGGCGTCCAGAAAGCCTTCCCCATAGGTTTCCTTCGTCTCTGACACCACCACAAACACCCGGGGGTCATGGGCATAGGCAATCTCCTTTACCAAATAGAACTGCTTCCGGTCAATGACACAGAGCAGGGTCTCCCTCTCCTGCTTGCTGAAGCCTCCCACGCTTTTGAAAAGTGTGGTCCCCCGATTCAGCCGTTGCATGATCTCCTCTGCGATTTCCCGGTTTTTTTCCGAATGAATCATTACCATGGCCCCCTTATTCATCCCATAGAGAATAGCGTCTATGGTCTGGGTAGTCGCCACCATGGAGATCAGGCCATAGAGGGCCGCCTCCAGCTTTCCAAACACCAGGACGGAAGCTGCGATCACCACAGCGTCCGTCATCATCAGCGCATAACCGGTGTGCATGTAGGGGAAACGTTTCTGCAGCAGCTTTGCCAGAATATCCCCGCCTCCTGTGGTGGAATCCCTCATAAAGATCATGGCCATCCCCATTCCTACCAGAATTCCGCCGAAAACTGAGGAGAGCAGCTTGTCTCCCACATACTGGGGAAACAGAGGCGTTACCACGCCGTCCAAAATCAGCGACATAATCAGAACCGTCTGTATGGTCTTCCACGTCATTCTGCGGTTCAGGCACACATAAGAACTGATCAGAAGAGGGATATTCAGCACCAGCGCCATGGTGCCTACCGGAACTGCCGTCAGATAATTGACCAGCAGTGCCATGCCCGACACTCCGCCAGGCGCAATCATGCAAGGTTCAATAAAACACCACACCCCCAATGCCTGGAGAAATGCCCCTGCAAGATCATAGATCAGATCTTTTCCCCGTTCCTTCCAAACTACCTTCATCTCTTCTCATGCCTCCCCGGAATATATATTCTTCGTACCTCTGCCGTCATTTCTGCTGGCAGAAAGAAAAAGAAAAGCAGGAACCCAAGGCCCCTGCCCTCTTACTTTATCAGATTTCCATTTTTTGCTTTAATTATACTACTTTCCGATTCAATTATCTACTATAATTTAGAGGATGAAAGCCTTTTGAAAACCTTTTCATCACAGCACAAATGACAACACCAGATTAAACGCCATGGAGGATAATACGCTCACCGGCACCGCTACAAAGAGCAGCTTCGGGAACATTTCATTTCGCTCCTCCTCTGTACTGCAAGAGCCAAGCACCAGGCTTCCCCCGGAGGAAAAGGGTGAGATTGCCGAACTCTGAGCCCCGATGACAATACAGGCAAACAAGGTCAGCGGACTGATTCCTGTCGTTCCTGCCAGAGTCGGCACCAGCGGGAACAGAGCCGGGCAGACCACTCCCAGAGTGCTGGAGAAAAAACTCATGATGGCCCCTATCACACTGAAGGCAATCGGCACAATCCAGGCAGGCAGGCTGCTTCCCGCCCAGGCCGCCAGAAGATCGATGGTGCCGGCCTCAATGGCTACATGGATCAGCATTCCCACTCCGCAGATCATGATAATCGTATTCTAGGGCACTTTGGCAATCACATCCTTCGTCTTCATTCCCATGACAAAGCAGCCAATCAGATAGGCAAATACAATGGCAAAAAATCCTGTGTTGAATTTTTTCTTATATCCTACTGATTGAAGGCTCCATTGACCTGGCTGTGGTGGCCCTGCCTTTAACACGTCTGACCCACGAAGTAGAATTTATTAAGAAAGATGAGATTTTTATTGTCGCCAACCGAAATCATCCGGTTATGCAGTTCGCCCATAAACGGAAGGACTCTCCCTATTGCTGGATCGACCTGCAGGATACGGCTCCCTTTGAATATATTTTAAGCGATTATGATACCATACTCGGCAGCACCAGCCGCCGCCAGTTCCAGAAGGCAGGCATGAAGCCCATCGCCTACAACACCAACATTTCCGCCGACTTAGGCGCCTCCATGGCCCGGGCCGGACTTGGCCTTGCCTTCACCTACCACTCCTGCGCCGAGGATTATCCGGATACCGTGTATCTTTCCATCGGGGAAGAAGGCGTATTTTTGGAACTGGCGCTGGCACATCCCTATTCTACCTATCAGTCCAAAGCTGCATTGGCATTAGGGAAGGTGATTCGGGAGGTGTTTGCATAAGCAGCATTTCTCTATTTTCTTGCAGGATATATTTTTGCCTCATTTCCTTGCAAGATACATTCTCGCCTCATAAGGCCGCAGCATTTCGCCTCCTGCGTCCTTATAATTGCTTATTACCAGTTCCATGCCTTCCCACTCTGCCTGCAGGCCGCAATCTGCCTGTTCCTCAAAAAAATTGCAGACTACCAGCAGGCGATGCTTTTCATCCTCCCGGACATAGGCAAAGATCTGTTCACTGTCCTCTGCCAGCATAAAAAACCGGCCGTCTGCAAAAACAGAATACTCCTTGCGCAGATTCACCAGATATTTATAGCAGCTATAGATGGAATCCGGGTCATTTATCTGATCTTCTGCATAAATTTCCCGATAATTAGGATTTACCTTCATCCAGGGAATCCCTTTTGTAAATCCCGCCTGCGCCTCCCTGCTCCACTGCATCGGTGTCCTCGCATTATCACGGCTTTTGGCATATATCGATTTCATGATCTCCTCTGGCGGATACCCCTTTTCCAATCGTTCCTGATACATATGGAGGGTCTCAATATCCCGGTACTCCCCGATCTCATACCGGATATTGGTCATTCCCAGTTCCTCTCCCTGGTAAATATAAGGAGTTCCCTGCATTCCATGAAGCAAAATCGCCAGCATTTTCGCGGATTCCGCCCGATATCTGCCGTCATTTCCCCACCGGGACACAATTCTGGGCAGATCATGATTGTCCCAGAACAGGCTGTTCCAGCCGCATCCATACAATTCTGTCTGCCATTTATTTAATACCTCTTTCAGCCTCCGAAAGGAAAGCTGTTCCAAATCCCATTTCTGGCCGCCCGCCTGCTGGTCCAGTTCCATATGCTCAAACTGAAATACCATGGAGAACTCAGAGCCATCCGGATTGCTGTATTTTCTGGCAATCTGGGGACTGGCGCCCCAAGTCTCTCCCACTGTGATTAAGTCTCCCTTTTGAAACGTCTCACGGCTCAACTCCTGAATAAATTCGTGAAGCCTGGGACCATTGCTGGTAATTTTCCTGTCCGGCTCCTTGGCAATCTGGTCAATCACATCCAGACGAAAGCCGCCAACCCCCTTGTCCATCCACCATAGAATCATATCATAGATTTCCCGGCGCACCTTAGGGTTCTCCCAATTTAAATCCGGCTGCTTTACGGAAAACTGATGAAAATAATACCGCCCCGTCTCCGGCACCCACTGCCAGGCCGAACCCCCGAAGCAGGCCCGCATATCGTTAGGCAGCTCTCCCTCCACTCCGTCCCGCCAGACATAATAATCATGAAATGGATTGTCACGGCCCTTTTTAGCCTCCTGGAACCAGGGATGTTCGTCCGAAGTATGATTGAGCACCAAGTCCATAATAATCCGTATTCCCCGCTGTTTCGCCTTCTCAATCAGTTCTTCCATATCCCCCAAGGTTCCAAACATTGGATCAATGTCCCGGTAATCCGAAATATCATAGCCGTTGTCATCCTGAGGCGAACGGTAAACCGGGGAGAGCCATACTGCATCAATGCCTAAATCCTCCAGATAATCCAACCGGTTAATAATCCCCCGGATATCCCCGATTCCATCACCGTTGCTGTCCTGAAAGCTGCGTGGGTAGATCTGATAAATTACAGATTTTTTCCACCACGGTTCCCTGTTTTTTGTCATTGTTTTCACCATTCCTTTCTAATATTCTTCTCTGGCATTCCTCTCTGATATATACCCCACCCACAAAACCATCGGCTTATGCCTGTTTTCTTAAAGTAACAGCTTCACCCCTGGATACTGCAGAGCATTCAGCAGCGTGCCATGTCCAAAGCAGTGTGCCATGTCCAAAATAAATAAATCGTGTAACATATTGAATCTTGTATACTTTCATGGTATCATATTATCGCCATATATCAAAAATGAAGGAGAATACCAATGAGTAGATATGAATTTACAAAAAATTTGGAAACAGGCAATGCAACAATAGACAATGAGCATCGGGAATTGATCCAGGCAGTGAACAAATTGCTGGAGGCCTGCAGCGCGGGCAAGGGACGGGCTTCTATGGATGAAACTATCAAATTTTTAAATAGCTATGTGAACCAGCATTTCTCGCATGAAGAACAATTACAGAAGCAACGCAGCTATCCCGGATTTACCGCACACAGAGCCTTCCATGAAAAATATAAGCAGACACTCAAGGAGATTACATCTCAAATATCGATATCCGGTCCGACGATTGAAGAATTGGGGAAGCTGAATAAGCATATCAGCCTCCTGATGTCCCATATCAGAACGGAAGATAAGAAACTGGGTGCGTTTTTAAGTCAATCATAAAATCTGTTTCGCCTTTAAAGCGGCCGGGCCAGGCCGCTTTAAAGGTGAAACGTAAAATTCTCCGTTAACTCCCGCAAAAGCAGGATTTCCATCGATTGGGATACGCCAAGTTCCATTTCTACATCGCTGCGGACAATAGATCCTTTACTGCGGCACAGTTCCAAGGCATCATGAATTCGGCCTTCTTTTTTATGATAATTCGCTGATTGGTTCTGGAAGCGATTCTTATATAATTTGGTACAATATCAGTTATCGTTATCATCCCTATTTGTTTCTGACTTTTATTTATAAGCAATATTATACCCCTATTTGGTAAAAAATGCTATCAATACTATTATATCGACATCAAATTTTTAATCACCCCGGCAAACTATCCCTCACACACAACGCCCCCCACCCCATCTCCGCATTCGGCCACTCCGAAAACCCCGGCAGCTGCCTCGCCCCTCTCCTCAAATAAGCCTTCACCTTCTCCCCATACAAAAACGGGTCATTCCCATTGACGATCCCCCACTGCATCAAAAGCGCCACGCTGCCCGCCACCACCGGCGTGGCGAAGGAGGTGCCCGTCACGGACCGGTATCCGCCCCCATTCCCGGGAGCCATCAGCCCTACTCCGGGCGCACACAGATCTGGTTTTACCTGATCCGTCAGCCGGGTAAATCCTCTTCCGGAAAAATCGGCATAAGCATTGGTAACGCTGTTATACGCCCCTACTGTAATTACCTTTGCCGCCGAGGACGGAATCGTCAGCGTCGTGTCTGGTGTCGATCCCAGAAAACGCGTAGAAAGATTCAATACCGCCGAGGACGGAAGCCAGAAATCATAGCGGCCCTGTATAATCTTCTGCGGCTGCAGACGGAAAGTCCAGATTCCGCTTTCCACATAATTGCCCTCGTCCGGCACAAAATCAAAATAAATCTCCTGCGCCGCGCTGAAAGGGCCTGGCTTTCCATAATACACCAGCACCTGTGTCCTCCGGTAACGAAACCGCACCGGCCCCAGCTGTTCCGACAAAGGACCCAGCGTCTCCCCGGATGGTGTCTGCAAGCTGACGGTAAACTGATCCGAATAGGCCTTCCAGAGCTGGACGCTTACCCCTGATTCATAGGGCGCCACAGAAAGTTCCGCCACTGCTTCCCCCTTGTCTCCTGCTCCCGATATCTCCTGCTGCAAGCCGCTCCCGCCAAGATTTCCTCCGTTTAGGCTGCCCTGTCCCGCCCTTCCTCTCACATAAGGAAAATTTCCTGACAAATGTCCTGCTGCCGCTCCTTCATTTCCGCTTCCCACCACGATCGTTGTGCGCCCGTAATTTCCGATATCATCCAGAAATGTCTCCAGAAGCCCCGTCCCGTCATGGGAGCCATAGGTATTGCCAAAGCTGATATTGACCGCCAGCGGCATTCCCATATCCACCGCCCGTCCCACCACAAAATCCACTGCCCGCATCAGTTCTGTTGTCCGCGGAAAGCCTTCTTCTCTGGCATTGCCAAGCTTTACCACCAAAAGATCGCTTTCATACGCGACTCCGCGGTAAGCGCCTTCGGACTCCTGCCCGTTTCCTGCCGCTATCCCTGCCACAGATGTACCATGTCCGCTGCCATCTGTGGAGGGCACCAACTCCCTTGCCGCGCCCCGGCTTCCGGTATCCAGCGCCTCATTTATCTCCTCCTTGGTAAATATCCGGCCCAGAGTCTGGTCCCACAACGCCGATATCCGTGTCGTTCCGTTTCGATTGCGGAAATCCTCGTGAAAATAGTCAATCCCGGAATCCAGCACCGCCACCAGTGTCCCCCGTCCGGTCAGGTTCTGCGGCGGTTCCTGGAGAATATTAATACAAGAGGCTGCCTTTGCCTGATTTACGGCAAAAAACAGCCTCTTTGGTTTCTCCACGTATTCGATCTGCGGCAACGCACTGACTTGATCAATCAGGCTCTCCGGCACTACCAGAATCGCATACTCATTCCTCATCTCCTCCACCTGTACGCCCATTTCCCGCACCGCATCCAGGCTCCCCGAATATTTTACAATCAATTCCCACGCCTTCTCATCCGGCCGGTATCCGGTCTCCAGTTCCTGCGAACGCGCGCGTTCCTGGGGCGACACCTCCAGCGACAGATTTAAAAGATTTTCCAGCTTCTGATTTGGCATATCGTACTCTCCCGGCCTCTGATATCCCTATCATTATATGATTCCTCACCTCCGGAAATTCTAATCAAGGCATTTCTCATTTTCCTTCCCATTTACTCCTGTATCTGATACAGTTCCCCATACTTTTCCTTCAGATATTGCACATAATACTGCGGCTTGAAATCCTCTCCGGTCATATCCTGCAAAAGCCTTCTGCTCTCTCTCATTTTTCCGAATCTGTGAATATGCCTTCTCAGCGCTTCCCGGATCACCTCGACCTGCCCCTTTTGCAGCAAACCGTCAAAATCAATATTTTCCTTCATATAGTGGTACATCTGAGCCGCAAATGCACTTCCCAGCGCGTAGGACGGGAAGTATCCGAAAGACCCCTGCGCCCAGTGGATGTCCTGCAATACCCCTTCTGCCGGATTTTGCGGCCTTACTCCCAGATATTCCTCATATTTATCCGCCCACAGCTTTGGCAGCTTTTCCACATCCAGGTCTTCCTCAATCAGCATCTTCTCCAGTTCATACCGAACCAGCACGTGAAGGCTGTAAGTCAGTTCATCCGCCTCTGTCCGGATCAGGCCTGGCTGTACCTTATTGACCGCCCGTACAAAATCTTCCCGGCTGACCTTTTCCAACTGTTCCGGAAACAATTCCTGCAGCTTTTTATACACCGGCGTCCAGAATGCCCCATTCCTTCCGATTATGTTCTCAAAAAAACGGGATTGCGATTCATGCATTCCCATAGAGGCCCCCTGCCCAATCAGCGTCTGTGTCAGTTCATCCTCGATATCCAGTTCATAAATCCCGTGTCCGGCCTCATGAATCACGGAAAACAGGGAACTGTCCACCTGCTCTTTATAATGTGTGGTAAGCCGTACATCATGATTGTGCAGGTTGGTGGTGAACGGATGGGCGCTTTCTGCCAGTACCCCTCTCCGGAAATCAAATCCCACATACTCCGCCAGGTATTCCGCCAGTTCCCTCTGTTTTTTTGCCGGATAATCCCCTGTCAGGAAATCATCCCGGATCTCCACACCGCTATTTGTGACCTTCTTTAAAAACGGCACCAGTTCTTCCTTCAAAAGTCCGAAAAATTCATCCAGCTTTTCCATGGAGAAGCCTTTTTCATAATTATCCAGCATCACATCGTATAATTTCTGTCCCTCTTTTGCCTGGTATGCCGCAAATTTCTTTTGGTAGGAAATGATCTCCTTCAAGGTCGGGGCAAATGTCTCAAAATCCTGCTTTTCCTTCGCTTCTGACCATACCCGTGCCGACCTCGCCGCCAATTCCTGATAGGCCCGATATTCTCTGGGCGGAATTTTCTCCAGCTTATCCAGCTCCTCTGACGCCTCACGCACAATCGCACTTTCCGCCTCCGTAAGCCCTGCTTCCCGCTTACATGCCTCTAACAGTTCCCTCACTTCTTTTCCCGTCATGATTTCCTGATATGCTTCCGAGAGCGTCCCTTGAACCTTTGCCGTGTACTCCCCTGCCTGTTTGGGCGCCAGCGTCTCGTTATCCCACTCAAACAAGGTCAGAGCGGCCTGCAACGCCATAGCACGTTCCAGGCGCCGTTCTAACTGTCTGTAGGCGCTTTTCTCCCGCCTGCTTTCTTTATTGGAAACTTTCATATCCCATTCTCCTTCCTTTTCCCGCTTTTCTTCTGATCTTCTTTCTTCCGGTTCCGAAAAATTGCCGAATTTCCCGTCAAAACGCGTCCATAACGCTCAAATTAAAAATCAGGGACACCGCTACCAGTGTCCCCGATTTTCTCCTGTTTCATACGGTTATCTGTCCCATACGCCTGCTTGCGGCAAATCCGCTTTCGACAACCTCTTTCCGATCTTGTTTTCCGATTTTGCTTTTCGGCCCTGCTTTCCAATCTTACCTTCTGATCTTATTTTCTCAGCTCTTCCTTCTCGTGCTCCACCAGGCCTCTGGCATCATCCAATGAGGTATTCAGCACAGAAATCAGATCCTTCTCCGGCAATGTCGGCGCATAATAAAAACCCTGGTGAATGTTACATCCGAACTTTGTCAGAAGATCCTTCTGATTCTGGGTCTCCACGCCTTCCGCAATCAGCTTTTTGCCTATCCTTTTGGCTATCTGGGTCAGGCCTTCCATAACCGGCATGGACTGGGCGTCCGTCTCCATCTGCCACACAAACATCCTGTCAAACTTCAGCGTATCAACCGGAAGTTCCAGAATCCGGGCCAGCCCGGAATATCCGGAACCGAAATTATTCAGAATCATCTCCACTCCCAAGGAAGCAAGTTCCT
>Ga0137298_11757_pt1 | contig 10454 bp, 9 predicted proteins | sample RamsorincwithD2O_2_FD_97182 | JGI IMG/M metagenome (GOLD analysis project Ga0137298, IMG submission 97182) | Mouse cecal microbial communities from Vienna, Austria - Glucosamine amended with D2O | ecosystem: Host-associated > Mammals > Digestive system > Large intestine > Cecum | place: Austria...
GTGGCGTTGGATATGCAGGCCCGGCCGGGGGGCGTGAAGGAGCAGCTGGATGAGGTGATCCGTTGCCTGGCCATGCAGCGGCATTATGAAGGAGGCAGGCTGCGTTGATGGTGAGAATGGAGGGGAGAGGCGGTTGAGGAGAGCGGAATATGCGGAGCAGGCCGGCGGCAGGAAGGGGAGAAGACAGAGGTGTTTGATATTGAGGAGGAACTGAAAAAGCTTCCGGCCCAGCCGGGAGTTTATATCATGCATGATAAGCGGGACGAGATCATATATGTAGGAAAGGCGATCAGTTTAAAAAACCGGGTGCGGCAGTATTTTCAAAGCAGCCGCAATAAGACGGCGAAGATTGAGCAGATGGTCTCAAGGATCGCCCGTTTTGAGTACATTATTACCGATTCAGAACTGGAGGCATTGGTGCTGGAATGCAATCTGATCAAAGAGCATCGGCCGAAATACAACACCATGCTGAAGGATGACAAGGCGTATCCGTATATTAAGGTGACTGTGACGGAAGATTTTCCGCGGGTACAATTTGCCAGACTTATGAAAAAGGATAAAAACAAGTACTTTGGCCCTTATACCAGTGCGGGTGCGGTAAAAGATACGATTGACCTGATCCATAAAATTTATAAAATCCGAACGTGCAGCCGTTCGCTGCCGAAGGATATCGGTAAGGACAGGCCCTGTCTGAACTATCACATCAAGCAGTGTGACGCGCCGTGCCAGGGAGGCATCAGCAAGGAAGCGTATGGAGAAAATATTGCGCAGGCACTGGAATTTTTGAACGGGCATTATGAGAAGGTGCTTTCCATGTTGGAGGAGAAGATGATGCTGGCTTCTTCGGAAATGGATTTTGAGAAAGCGATCGAGTACCGGGAATTGCTTACCAGCGTAAAACAGGTGGCGCAGAAGCAGAAAATCACCAGCAGCAGTATGCAGGACCGGGATATCATTGCCCTGGCCCGGGATGAGGAGGACGCCGTGGTGCAGGTGTTTTTCGTGCGGGAGGGGAAGCTGATCGGGCGGGAGCATTTCCATATGGCAGTGGCTACGGCGGAAAATGCGGCCCAGCTGCTGTCGGAATTTATCAAACAGTTCTATGCGGGCACGCCGTTTCTGCCCCGGGAATTGTGGGTGCAGGCAGAACCGGAGGACAGTGAGGTGATCTGCCGCTGGCTTAGCGCCCGGAAGGGGCAGAAGGTCCGTATCGTGGCGCCTAAAAAGGGCGAAAAGGAAAGGCTGGTGGAACTGGCGCAGAAGAATGCCCAGCTGGTGCTTTCCCAGGATAAGGAGAAGATCAAGAGGGAGGAACTGCGCACGCTTGGCGCCATGAACCAGATCGGAAGCTGGCTGGGGATGGAACGGGTGCGCAGAGTGGAAGCATTTGATATTTCCAATATTTCCGGGTATGAATCGGTAGGTTCCATGGTGGTGTATGAGGACGGGAAACCCAAGCGCAATGATTACCGGAAGTTTAAAATCCGGACCGTAACCGGGGCGAATGATTATGCCTCCATGCGGGAGGTTTTGCTGAGACGGTTTGGCCATGGCCTGGAGGAAAAAAGCCGTCTGCAGAAAGACGGGATTGACCAGGAGATGGGAAGCTTTACCCGTTTTCCCGATCTTTTGATGATGGATGGCGGAAAAGGGCAGGTGAATATTGCCCTGGAGGTTTTAAAAGAACTGCAACTTGAGATTCCTGTCTGCGGGATGGTGAAGGATGATAACCACCGGACCAGAGGGTTGTATTATCAGAATGTGGAGGTGCCGATCGACCGGCATTCCGAGGGTTTCCGGTTGATTACAAGAATTCAGGATGAGGCGCATCGCTTTGCAATTGAATATCACCGAAGCCTGCGCGGGAAGAGTCAGGTCCGCTCGCTGTTAGACGACATTCCCGGTATCGGGGCAGCCAGGAGGAGGGCGCTGATGCGCCATTTCAAGTCGCTGGAGGCAATCAAAGCGGCAGAGGTGGAGGAACTGGCACAGGCGCCTGGGATGAACCGGCTGGCGGCAAAAAACGTTTACGATTTTTTCCGGACGGAGGAAACGCAGAAGAAACAAGCAATCATACAGTGATAAAACTTCATAATGACAATCGGCGGGGGATGTGATAGTATAGTGTTACCAAAGTCAGAAAGGTACAAAGAGGACAGGAAGGAGCCTGGAAACCATGTATGGTGTGACAATTACAGAATTGATTCAGAAAATGAATCTGAAAAATATTATTCCGGAGATTGATACGGATAAAGTGGTGCTTTCTCATCCGGATGTGAATCGTCCGGCGCTGCAGCTGGCAGGATTTTTTGATCACTTTGACAAAGAGCGGGTGCAGATTATCGGTTTTGTGGAACAGGAGTATATCAAGACTTTGTCGCGGGAACGGAAACTGGAAAATTACGAGAAGCTTTTGGCGAGCGAGATTCCCTGCCTGGTGTACAGCCGCAGTTTGATGCCGGATGAGGATATGCAGGATCTCTGCCGCCGTTATCAGGTTCCCTGCCTGGTATCGGATAAGACCACCTCCGCTTTGATGGCAGAGGCGACCCGGTGGCTGAATGTGAAACTGGCCCCATGCATCAGCATCCATGGCGTGTTGGTGGATGTATTTGGCGAGGGTGTGCTGATTATGGGTGAGAGCGGAATCGGCAAAAGCGAGGCGGCTCTGGAGCTGATTAAGCGGGGACACCGGTTGGTGACGGATGATGTGGTCGAGATCCGCCGGGTCAGTGAGGATACTATAATCGGAAGCGCACCGGACATCACCAAGCATTTTATAGAGCTGAGAGGAATCGGGATCATCGATGTGAAGGCGCTGTATGGTGTGGAGAGTGTGAAGGAAACACAGTCCATCGACATGGTGATCAAACTGGAGGACTGGAGCCGGGATAAAGAATACGACCGCCTGGGAATGGAAGACCAATATACGGAATTTCTGGGCAATAAGGTGGTATGCCATAATATCCCGATTCGTCCGGGGAGGAATCTGGCGATTATTGTGGAGTCCGCAGCGGTGAATTACCGGCAGAAGAAGATGGGTTATAATGCGGCAAGAGAATTGTATAACCGGGTGCAGGCGAATCTGGGACGGGCGCTGTCGTAACCGGCGACGTGAAGTGTGGGATTGTAAAGAAAGATCATAATATAAAATTGTGAGGGACGGATGAGTAATTTTCAACAGGTATTGAGCCAGGCGTTAATGTCCGGGCAGATTTTGACGAATGAGCCAATGAGCCGCCATACCACATTCCGGGTGGGAGGCCCGGCGGATTATTTTGCGAAGGTGGAGACAGAAGCGGAACTGGCAGGAATCCTGGCGCTTTGCGGCCAATGGGAAATGCCGTATTATGTTGTGGGCAACGGCAGCAATCTGTTGGTGGGAGACGGCGGATACCGTGGCGTTATCATAACTCTGGGGAAAAACTTTTCCGGTGTTAGGAAGGCGGGGGCAGAAAAGCTTCGGGCCGGTGCGGGCGCGCTTTTGTCGGTGGTGGCGAAGGCGGCGTTAAAAGGATCTCTGACCGGTATAGAGTTTGCTTCCGGCATTCCGGGGACTGTGGGCGGAGCAGTGGTGATGAATGCAGGAGCTTACGGTTCGGAACTGGCGGATATACTGGGGCTGGTCAGGCTTCTGGATCAGAAAGGAGACGTGCAGGAGGTTTCTGCCGCACAGCTGGAACTGGGATACCGCAGCAGCAATATTTCCGCCCGGGAACTTGTCGTTTTGGAGGCGGAGTTTTGCCTGGAGGCAGGAAGTGAAGCGCAGATTGGCGGGCAGATGGAAAAGCTGGCGGCGCAAAGGAGGGCCAAGCAGCCTTTGGAATATCCAAGCGCCGGGAGCACTTTTAAACGGCCAAGCGGTTACTTTGCCGGGAAACTGATAGAGGAGGCCGGCCTGCGCGGGTTTTGCGTGGGCGATGCCCAGGTATCAGAAAAACATTGTGGGTTTGTAGTGAACCGCGGTTTGGCGACAGCGGCGGACCTGCGGCAGCTGTTTTATGAGGTACAGCGGCGGGTGCACGAGCATTCAGGGGTGGAACTGGAACTGGAGGTCAAGCTGCTAGGGGAATTTTAGCAGAACACAGACAGCAGAGAACCTGGAAACACATAAGAGGAGGGAGGACGAAGCGTGAAACTGGTAATCGTGACGGGAATGTCCGGGGCAGGCAAGACGATTGCTCTTAAGATGCTGGAGGATCAGGGATTTTATTGTGTGGACAATCTGCCGATTCCGCTTATCGAGCCATTCGCACAGCTGGCAGTGCAGCAGCCATCGGTTCATGAACGGATCGCGTTGGGGATCGATATCCGCAGCGGGAAGGAACTGCCTCTGTTGATGAATGTGCTGGAGGATTGGAAACAGAACGAGATGCCGTGCCAGATTTTGTACCTGGATGCCAGTGATGAGACGCTGGTGAAACGGTATAAGGAGACCAGGCGGTCCCACCCGCTGGCCGGCCGGGGCCGGATCGACAGCGGAATACGCCAGGAGCGGGAGAGGCTGGAATTTCTAAAGAAAAAGGCCGATATTATCATCGATACCAGCCAGCTGCTGACCAGGGAACTGCGCCAGGAACTGGAACGGATTTTCACGGAGGATCAAGGGTATGGAAACCTGTTTATTACGGTACTCTCGTTTGGGTTCAAGTATGGGATTCCGGCGGACGCGGATCTGGTGCTGGATGTGAGGTTTCTGCCCAACCCTTATTACGTGGAGGAGCTGCGTCAGCATACGGGAGAGGAAGCTACGGTGCAGGCGTATGTCCGCCAGGGAGGGACAGCCGACGACTTTTTACAAAAGCTGTATGATATGCTGGAATTTCTGATTCCCAATTATGTGCTGGAAGGAAAGAACCAGCTGGTGATCGCGATCGGATGTACCGGCGGCAAACATCGCTCCGTGACCATAGCAGGAGCGCTTTACCAATACCTGAGCCGCCATGAGGAGTTCGGCCTGAAAATCGAGCACCGGGATATCGACAAGGATCGGATTCGGAAAGAACAGAGGTGAGAATTTGTCCTTTTCATCAAGAGTCAAGGAGGAACTGTCCCGGCAGCTGAGCACTGCCAGACACTGCCAGATTGCAGAGATTGCAGCAATTATCAGCCTCTGCGGGCGGATTCAGATATCAGAACATGACAGATTTTGTATAAAAATCCATACAGAAAATGCAGCAGTTGCAAGAAAGTACTTTACATTATTGCAAAAAACATTTAATATAAATACGGATGTTTCTATTCGTCAGGGAATGGAGGTTCGTAAGAGCCGGGTTTATACGGTGGGAATCCGCAGCCACCCGGATGCGATCCGGGTGCTTCGGGCCGTTAAACTAATTGACCGCAACGGTGAGATCGAAGAGAACCTGTCCCTGGCGCAGAACGTGGTCATTCAACAGAACTGTTGCCGGCGCGCCTTTATCCGGGGAGCGTTTCTGGCGGCTGGTTCGATTAGTGACCCGGAAAAGTTTTACCATTTTGAGATTGCCTGCGCCACAGAGGCCAAGGCAGTCCAATTACAAGGACTGATCCGCTCCTTTGGCCTGGATGCCAGAATTATACAAAGAAAGAAATACTTTGTGGCATACATCAAGGAGGGCAGTCAGATTGTAGATATTCTGAATGTGATGGAAGCGCCGGTATCCCTGATGGAATTGGAGAATATACGAATTCTTAAAGAAATGCGGGGAAGTGTGAACCGGCAGGTCAACTGTGAGACGGCGAATATTCATAAGACGGTATCCGCGGCAGTCAGGCAGGTGGAAGACATTACCATCATTCGGGACAGGATTGGTTTTGACAGCCTGCCGAAAAATCTGAGTGAGATTGCCCGGCTGCGTCTGGCAAGGCCGGAAGCAACATTGAAAGAGCTGGGGGAAGCTCTTGACCCGCCTGTAGGAAAATCCGGAGTCAACCATCGGCTGCGAAAGCTTGGCAGCCTGGCAGAAAAGCTTCGCAATGGCGGATCAGCTACAGAGGCGTGAAGGCGCGCCTGAAGAAATGAGGAGGATTATTATGTTAAGAAAGACAATCACCATCGGACTCTCATCGGGGCTACGCTTACATACGATGTCTGACATGGTACATGCAGACATCATTCATCTGATAATCTGATGACAAACATTTTTTCCAGAAATCTTCTTTGACAAGCAGATATTTCTGTATTATAATGGGCAATATTACTACATATTGAAAGGAGACTGCCTTTCTATGTCCAATCCCGGCAATCCATTTCAAAGTCTGCTGAATATCCGTCCGCAAAAAAACATGTCTGACATAATATATGAAAAAATCAGCCATCTTATTCAATCCGGAGAGCTGCCCGAAGGCTACACCTTTCCCAGCGAAACCATCCTCTGCGAGCAGCTTTCGATTGGCCGCAGTACCATTCGCGAGGCCTACAAAGCATTGGAACTTTCCGGGTATGTGACCCGGACCAAACGAGGCACCACCGTCAACAACTACTCTGCCATTCTGGAGGCTACACCTTTAAAGGCAGTCATTCACGGCGCCAGCCATGAAGATTTTCTGGAATTCCGCCTGATGCTGGAGGGACAGGCTGCCGCTCTTGCCGCCGAACGGATTAAACCGGAAGAGGCAAACCGCCTTCAGCAGATCCAGGATGATCTCGCCTATGCCCGGCACAACGGCAATTATGATCTGATCCCCTCCCTAGACCGCAATTTCCATGAAACCATCGCCGCCTGTACCCGCAACCCGCTGATGATTACCTCCATGGCGGCGATTGCCGATGCCTGCGAAACCGCAACCAGGGAGTCCTTCTCAAAACTTGCTTCTCTGCCGGATACTCTGGAGCAGATGGTTCTTATGCACCAGAAAATTCTGGATTCCATCCGCAACCAAAGTCCGGGGGAGGCCATGACTAACATGTTAAACCATATCGCCGGCATCTCCTGATGATGGATCTGCCGCCAGGATACCCATGCCGCACACAAAAGCTGCCGCGGTATCCCCGCGGCAGTTTTTTCTTTTATTCCGTTATTCCCCCGATGCTGTTGTCTCCTGGGAAAACCCGTTGATCAGCTTGACCGCACCGCAGACAGTCCGGTAATGGCTCTTGAACTCTTCTTTCATTGCTACCCGGAATGAATAATATTTGCCTGTCTTAATTTGCTTATAGACCACATCCTGTTCAAAACGCTCCCCAATAGATTCTTTATGAAGTTCCAGAATCTCCTGTTCTCCGTCCGCCTTCTCACAATGGAGCAAATAAAGTTTTTCACCATCCTGTTCCGTAATCTCTTTTTTAACCACCTGCACCTCGATCGGCTCCCGGTCATAACGGACGATCCTGATTGGGTTAAACATAACAAGGGCAAGGATGAGAATCAATGCCACTCCCATCAGAAAATATTTTATCGCGTTCATATCGACAGACGCTCTTGATTCCTCATTCATCCTATCCCCTCCTGCAGTCCGGCAAACAGCTCTGCCGGAACATATGCTTTTACCGCAATCCCGTCATCCCGGTATTCTTCTGACAGCAGTTCCCCATATTTCCGAATCTGCTGAATCCTGCCTGCCTCCTGATAAGCGAACACCCGCTCCAGGTAAATATTTCTGTTTCTTAAAATATTCTCCAGCAATTCCCGCAGATCATCCAGCCCGTCGCCGGTCTTTGCCGAAATTCTCACCTGATAATCCGCATGCAGATCCCTGGGAAGCTGTTCCTGCTCTGTCTGATCCATCTTATTGAATACGGTCACCGTGACCTTATCCTCCACGCCCAATTCCCGCAGCGTCTCATATACCACATACATCTGCATATCCATCTGCGGATTGGAACTGTCTGCCACGTGCAGAATAATATCGCTGTATTTTGCTTCCTCCAGAGTGCTTTTAAATGCCTCCACCAGATGATGAGGCAGCTTACGGATAAATCCTACCGTATCGGTCAGCAAAATCTTCTGTCCGCTTTCCAGATTCATGCTTCGTGTCGTCGGGTCAAGTGTGGCAAACAGTTTATCTTCTGCCAGAATACCAGCATCTGTCAGGCGATTCAAAAGCGTCGATTTGCCGGCATTCGTATAGCCTACGATAGCCGCCACCGGTGTGTGCGCACGTTCCCGCTGCTTTCTCTGAATCTCCCGGTGCCGTTTCACCTCTTCCAATTCTGACTTCAGCTGCCCGATCCGCTCATGAATCAGACGCCGGTCCATCTCCAGCTTTTTCTCACCAGGGCCCCGGGTACCGATCCCGCCGCCCAGACGGGACAGGGAATTGCGAAGTCCCACCAGGCGGGCGGCGCGGTATTTCAGCTGGGCCAGTTCCACCTGGATCTTCCCTTCGCTGGTATTCGCGCGGGCGGCAAAGATATCCAGAATCACCATTGTCCGGTCCATCACCTTGGTATCCAGCGCATCCTCCAGGTTTCGCAGCTGAGCCGGCGACAATTCGTCGTCGCATACCACACCGGTCGCATTCAGTTCCCAGATCCTCTCTTTTACCTCTTCGATTTTCCCTTTCCCCAGGTATGTGCCGGGATGGACGTTTTCCCGGTTCTGGATAATCTTATCTACTGTCGCAGCACCCGCCGTATCCACCAGTTCTTCCAGTTCCTCCAGAGAGGCGGCAGCATTGCTCCCGTCTCCGGTATCTACGGCAATGAGAATTACCCGTTCTTCTATATCTCCGATTTCTATCAATTCTGCCATTGTTACTCCTGTCAATCAACCTCTTGCCTGTCCGGCGCTGTACGCACTGCTGGAAGTCTCCTCGCCGCCGGCATTCTCTTCGCTGCCGGAAGCATCCTCACCGCCGGTTCCCGCCTGGGCCCCCGAAACGCTCTCACCGGACTCCGCCGGACTTCCCGAAACGCTCTCGCCGCCGGTTTCCGTTCCGCTTTCGGAAGCAGCTCCGCTGACGTTATCTCCCTCGCTTCCGGAACCGGATTCACCGCTGCCGTCCGCCTCCGGAACGTTGCCCTGCCTGCTCCTCAAAAAGGCCAGTTCTCTTTCCACCGTATCATCGGCGCCGTATTGTGCGGCATATGCCTCAAACAATTCCAGGGCTTTTGCAAAATCCCCCTTGTTCTCCCATGCCACGGCTTCATTAAAACTCAGATCCTGCAGGGAGTCCCCGGCGGCCTTGCCTCTCTCGATCAATTCCAATGCCGCATCATATTCTCCTGCCTGAATCTGTTCCACCGCCTTCAGGTTGCAGATATAGCCATCCATCACGCCATAGGACAGAGCCGCATCGTAATCGCCTTTTTCGATCAGGCAGAGAGCAACCCCTTTCTTGTAATCCGCATTCTCCGGGTCCTGGTCCATAAGAAGAGTATAGGTATTCTGCGCCGCGTCATAATCCTGAAGCCTGAATTCCGCATCTGCGCGGTAAAGCAATACCGTCGTCTCAAACTCCCCAATCTTTTCCTGCGACCATTGGAGGGCGTCGTCCAGCCGTGCAATCGCTTCCTCATAGCTTTCCTGTTCAAGCAGTTCGACCCCTGCCTTAAGAAACTCCTGTTTTTGTTTTTCCCTTCTGTGACGTGACACGGCGAACACAATACCGCCGATCAAAAGCAGAATCAGCAGGCAAAATATCCCCAACAATATTTTCCGCTGTCTCCTGCGTCTCTTTTTTCTCGCCCGCGCTCTCGTGCGCGCCCGCTCATCCTCGATGATCCTCCGTTCCGATCCGGTCATCCTGCCGCCTCTGTAAGAGGCGCTTTGCCGGTTGCCGGAGGACTTGCCGCCCTGGCTGCGTCTTGGACCTGCGCTCTGCCTGCCGCCATCCCTGCTGCGGCCGGAAGACGCCGGTCTCTGGCTGCGCCCTGACGCCGGCCTCTGGTTCCTTCCTGCCCCTGCCGGCCTCTGAGGCTGATTTCTTGTACTTCTGCCGTCATATCTTCCGTAATCGCTCACTTTATCCATCACTTTCTACCGGTGCTGCCGATACCTCCCCGGTCTTTATGTCCCAGCCTTTCCACTTCTTCGCTTTTCCTCCCGCATAAGCCGGCCGCTTCCGCTTCTCTGGCATCTCTTTGTCCTTTCATGAAGAAATAGTACCATGTTATCCAAATCAAGTCAAGGCAAAACCCGGATTGTCCGCCTCTTCCTCTCCGGTCGGAAGTTCCTCCAGTTTCATCTGCAATTCTTCCTCCACCGCCTGAATAATCTCTTCCTCCTGCTCCGGATTCATGCTGGGCAGATCCACCATCGAACCGATCCCGAAACGGCGCAGAAACTCCTCCGTGGTCGCAAAGAGCGCCGGCCTGCCCGGGGCATCCAGCCTGCCCACCTCTCCAACCAGCCCATATTCCACCAGGCGATTGACCGCATGATCCGAAGACACGCCACGGATTCGTGATATCTCCATCTTCGTCACCGGCTGTTTATAAGCAATAATGGACAGGGTCTCCAGCACCACATCCGTCAGCACATGCTTTTTCGGCGCCGATGCCACACGGATCAGATTCTCATAAAAACAGG
>Ga0137298_11769_pt1 | contig 10396 bp, 8 predicted proteins | sample RamsorincwithD2O_2_FD_97182 | JGI IMG/M metagenome (GOLD analysis project Ga0137298, IMG submission 97182) | Mouse cecal microbial communities from Vienna, Austria - Glucosamine amended with D2O | ecosystem: Host-associated > Mammals > Digestive system > Large intestine > Cecum | place: Austria...
GATGAAGCCGATGTTGAGGCGCGGGCTGAGGAGCAGTTCTCTGTTGAAGCTCCAGTAGCTGAGGCGCAGGCCGGCGTTGACGGTGAGGAAGCCGGCGGAGGTGCTGAGCTTCCATGCGTCCTGGGCGAAGGCCGAGAGGCGTGTGGAGCTGAGGTCGTGGCGGGAGTCGAGGTTGTAGACCATACGGAGTTCCGAGCCTGTGGCTGGAAGTGAGAAGCCGGCAGAGTCGCGCAGCTCCCATTCGCGGCTGCGGTCCATGATTTTTTCGCTTTGGAGGCTGATGCCGTAGGTGAGGGTGTGGCGGGGGTTGAGGGCTGACTGTCCTTTCAGGGCGAGTGAGAGTACGGAGGCTTTGAGGCGGTTGCGGGCGTGTTCGTGATAGCGTCCTACGCCGAGTTCGCCGCCTACATCGGAGGTGCCGGCCTGGTCAAGCCAGTATTCGCCGGAAATGTCGTAGGCCACGAGTTCGTCTGTCAGATAGCCTGATGCGAGTAGCTGCAGGTTGGTGCCGCGGTTAATGCGGTATTCGAGAGAGAGGGCTCCGAAGTAGGTGTCGAAGCGGTCTTTTTCATGACCGTCGAAGTAGACGGTGAATTTCTTTGCATCGGCTGTCGTTCCGAAGGTGGTGGTGCGGTTCTGAGGTGTGAATTTATATTGGTTGAGACCGATGTTGCCGAGGAAGGATGCTTTGAGTTTTTTGGAGAACTGCCAGGTCAGCGATGTCTGGTAGTCGAAGAATGCCGGGTTGTATTCGCCTTTTGTGTCCATTGATCCAAGCAGCGAGGAGTTCCGTTTGTAGCGGATGCCGTGGAGCTGGGAGCATTTTCCTGATGCTTGGCCGACGGTGAGCGAACCGCCCATGAGGCTTGCGCTGAGCGAGCCTTCGAATGACTGGGGCTGGCGGTAGGTGATGTCGAGGACAGATGACATTTTGTCGCCGTATTCGGCTGGGAAGCCTCCGGTCGAGAAGCCTATGGAGCCGACAAGGTCCGGATTGATGATGCTGAGGCCTTCCTGCTGGCCTGAGGTGATGAGCTGCGGGCGGTAGACTTCGATGCCGTTTATGTAGACGGAGTTTTCGTCATATGAGCCGCCGCGGACGGAGTACTGGGCTGACATTTCGTTTGATCCGGTGACGCCGGCCATTGTGGTGATGAGGCTTTCTACGCTGCCTCCCTGTACGTCGGGACTTTTGCGGAGTTCTGTGGCATCGATTTTGCCGACCGATCCGGTCTGCTTTTTGAGTTCGGTGACTTCGACCTGCTGGAGCATTTCGGTGCTCAGCTGGAGGCGCATGTTGAGGGTGACGTCGCCTTTGGCGTCGATGAGCGCGCGGGTGGCTTCACGGTAGCCTATGCAGGAGAAGTGGATGTGAATGGTGTCAGCGGCCGGGCATGACAGGGAGTAGTCGCCTTCGAGTCCGGAGGTGGTGCCGATGATGGTTCCGCCTATGCGGACGGTGGCGAATTCAACGGGTTTGCCTTCGCTGTCGGTGATTTTGCCGTGGATTTTGACTTGTCCTTCGGTGAGGAGGGCAAGCAGGGGGGTGAGGAGGAGCAGGAGTATCTTAAAACGGAGTCCGTGGCCGTGCATTATGCGTGTTGTGGATGAGTAATGAGTGGTTGTCTTGGGGGTTGTTTTTTTAACAACATCTTATTACAGAACGCGGCGGTACGTGAAAAATTGTGTGTCAGAACTCTATGGTGATTACTTTGGCTGTGTCATGTTCGATGACGGGGGGATTCGGGCTGCAAGCAGGGTGAGATATGCTCCGAATGCTCCCGGAGCTGAGATGTGGTCGGGCGGGGTCAGTGACTCAGGCAGCCTGTAGGCGGCGGGGACTATGACGGCGATGCCGTTGAGGTCGATGGTAGAGTGGATTTCGCCTTCGAATGGTTTGACAATCGGTGGAATGTCCGTCTGTGGCTCGGACGGGTAGCGGACTATGGCGTTGCGTGTGATTCTGCCGTGGGCCACGGCAGCGTGGACTCTGACTGATATCATGGTCTGTGGCATGATGTTTTTAAACAACCTCTTAGCGTATTTTGACGGTGTGCTGGGCCTGACGGGCTTTGACGTTGTCGTTGCGGCCACGGGTGCGGACGAGGGCTATGGAGTCGATGTAGGAGATTTCACCCCGGCCTGCGGAGTAGTGGATGGTGCCGTAGAGGTTGGTGGCAGTCTTGGCTGAGTCGAGGACGAGGGTGAGCTGTTTGCGGCCCTCGGAGCCTTGGTTGAGGGTGACGTATTCGGCGGTGCCGTCGTTGTAGGTCACGGCGAGGGTCATGAACAGGGGAGAGTGGGGGTTGAGCGGACGGGCATAGAGGGTGTAGCGATCGCCGCGTTCCCAGTTGCGCTCTGAGTTGTAGGTGAATGAGATGAAGTCAGAGGGGTTGCCGGCGGTGTTGCGGCGCATGAGCGGTCCGCGCCAGATGTTGACAGAGTCTCCGTCAGGAGTGTCGCGCTGGATTCAGCCGGCGGTTTTTGCTCCGGATTTTTCTACTTCGGCTATACGGGCGTTGAGGATCTCAATGGTCTTGTCGTAGACCTTGACATATTCGGGGAGGTTGTTTCCATACCAGTATAGCGAGGTGTCGAGATCGGCGGTCGTGACTCCGTGGATCTCGCAGATGGATTGCATGAGTGCTCTTTTGACCGAGTCGTTGCGATAGGCTGCTCCATTGGCATCGACTACGGCTTCGCCGGTGTGGAGATCGGCCATGATCTCGGCCATTTTGTCGGGCGATATGACATAGCCGGGAGTTTTTCCGCAGGCAACGAGGAGCAGAAGCAGTGTGGAGACGATGATCAGGGGAAGATGGCGCACGTCGGTGTTCAGAGGGGGGTGAAAGGTGGAATGGTAGGTGGTTGATGTCAGTGTCTGTCAGGAAGTTCCGCGAGGGCTTTCGGGCCGAGGATGTAGCGGTGGTAGAAGAGTATGAGCGCTATGATTCCGCAAGAGATGGCGGCATCGGCGATGTTGAATATCGGCTGGAAGAAGAGGAACTCCTGTCCGCCTACGAATGGGATCCAGTCGGGCCAGACGAAGCTGAAGAGCGGGAAGTAGAGCATGTCAACCACCTTGCCGAGGAAGAGAGGGGCGTAGCCTCCGGCTTCGGGGAAGATAGTGGCGACCTGGGGTGGCATAGGGTTGTTGAAGATCAGTCCGTAGAACACGCAGTCGAAGATGTTGCCTGCGGCTCCGGCTGTCACAAAGGCGAGGCATATGATGTAGCCAGCGGGGACTGAGCGCAGCGCCCTAATGCGTATGATGTACCAGATCAGGAAGCCTACGGCAACAATGCGGAAGAGTGTCAGGGCGAGTTTGCTTCCCAGCTCCATGCCAAAAGCCATGCCGTTGTTTTCAATGAAATACAAGTGGAACCAGGAGAAGATCTGCAGATCTTCCCCCAGATAGAAATGAGTCTTGATCCATATTTTGACAGCCTGGTCGATCAGCACTACAAGGATGATGATCATGGAGGCTATTGCGGTACGGCTTTTGAGCATCGGGCTTTAAAGGGGGGGCGTTAATAAAATCAGTTGAGCAGATTACTTTTTCTTCTGCGAGTTTTTGGCTTCAACGCTGCGGGTGGCGTGGGGGACGGCGCGTAGACGTTCCTTTGGTATGAGTTCGCCGGTTTCACAGCATACGCCGTAGGTCTTGTTCTCGATGCGGATCAAGGCGTTCTGGAGGTGCTGTATGAACTTGCGCTGGCGCTGGGCAAGCTGGCCGGCTTCTTCCTTGGAGAGGGTGCTGGCACCCTCTTCGAGGATTTTGAATGTCGGCGATGTGTCGGCAGTGTCGTTTCCGTCAGTGTTGTTGATCAGGCCGCGCAGAGAGTCGTATTCTTTCTGAGCCTTTTCAAGCTTCTGGAGGATCAGCTCCTTGAATTCGAGGAGCTCCTCGTCTGTGTAACGGGTCTTTTCACTCATTGGATCAAGTGTTGCGTAAAATAGTTTTAGGATATAGATTTACGAAGTAAGAATCTTATTTGTCAAGCGAGATGAGCATACGTGCGGTTACGTCGTCCATCGAGAGTTCCTCAATGCCTTCGGCAGAGTCGGCGAGCGGAACGATTTCGAGAGAGGTGGCGAGCACCTGACGCGAAATGTAGTCGGCGAAGTCACGGATGGCATCGTCGGTGTCGGCTCCGGGAGCGAAGACGAGGCGGATGCGGTCTGTGATGTCGTAGTTGCGGGCCTTGCGGATGTTCTGGATGCGGTTGACGATGTCACGGGCTATGCCTTCACGACGGAGTTCGGGAGTCACGGTGACGTCAAGGGCTATAGTGAGGCTGCCTTCGTTTGCCACGAGCCATCCGGGGATGTCTTCGGAGATGATCTCCACGTCGGAAAGCTCTACCTCGGCTGGTGTGCCGTTGAGGTCGAACGAGAGGCGGCCGTCGCGTTCGAGAGCGGCGATCGATTTGGCGTCGAGGTTCTTGATGATCTCGGCTGCGGCTTTCATGTTTTTGCCGAATTTCGGGCCGAGTTTCTTGAAGTCGGGCTTCACGCTCTTGACAAGGATGCCTTCGTCATTGCCTACGATCTTGAGGTCTTTGACGTTGATTTCGCTTTTGACAAGGTCCATTATGGCTTCGACGGCGGCGCGGCGCTTTTCATCGGCCACGGGCACCATGATGGTGTGGAGCGGCTGACGCACTTTGAGGTTGACTTTGCGGCGCAGTGCGAGGGCCATCGAGGTGATGTCCTGGGCGAGTTTCTGGCGCTCTTCGAGGTCGGGATCGATGAGCGATGGATCGGCCACGGGGTATCGGTCGAGGTGGATGGAGTTTTCAGAGCCTGTGAGGTCGCGGTAGAGGCGGTCGGCGAAGAAGGGGGCGAATGGCGCCATGAGGAGGGTGACGGTGTGCAGACAGGTGTAGAGGGTCTGGTAGGCTGCGAGTTTGTCATCAGTCATGTCGCCGCCCCAGAAGCGCTTGCGGTTGAGACGCACGTACCAGTTGGAGAGGTTGTCGCCGACGAATTCGCCGATGGCGCGGGCCGCACGGGTGGGCTCGTAGTCGTCAAGGGCTTCGGTCACTTCGCGGATGAGGGTGTTGAGCAGGGAGAGTATCCAGCGGTCGATCTCAGGGCGCTTTTCAACGGGCACCTGCGGAGCCGAGGGGTCGAAGCTGTCTACGTTGGCGTAGAGTGCGAAGAAGCTGTATGTGTTGTAGAGGGTCGAGAAGAGCTTGCGTGAAGTCTCCAGGACGCCTTTTTCGTCATATTTGAGGTTGTCCCACGGCGATGAGTTGGAGATCATGTACCAGCGCACGGGGTCCGCGCCATACTGGCCGATCTGGCCGAAGGGGTCGACGGCGTTGCCGAGGCGCTTCGACATCTTGTTGCCGTATTTGTCGAGCACGAGGCCGTTGGAGATCACGGTCTTGTAGGATATGGAGTCGAACACCATGCCTGCGATGGCGTGGAGTGTGAAGAACCATCCGCGTGTCTGGTCGACACCTTCGGCAATGAAGTCTGCGGGATAGACTTCGCGGTTGTCAAAGGCTTCTTTGTTTTCGAACGGATAGTGGATCTGGGCGTAGGGCATGGAGCCTGAGTCGAACCATACGTCAATGAGGTCTTTTTCGCGGCGCATGGCTTTGCCGGAGGGGGAGAGAAGGATGATGTCGTCAACGTAGGGTCGGTGGAGGTCGATCTTCTCGTAGTTGTCTTTGGTGTAGTTGCCGGGAACAAAGCCTGCTTTCTTATAGGGATTCTCGGTCATGAGTCCGGCTTCGACAGCATGTTCGATTTCGGTATAGAGCTGTTCTACTGAGCTGATGCAGAGCTCTTCAGCGCCGTCTTCGGTACGCCAGATGGGGAGCGGAGTGCCCCAGTAGCGGCTGCGCGAGAGGTTCCAGTCCTGGAGGTTTTCGAGCCATTTTCCGAAACGGCCGCTACCTGTGGAGGCGGGTTTCCACTTGATGCTGTCGTTGAGTTCCATGAGGCGTTCGCGCACGGCGGTTGTTTTGATGAACCATGAATCGAGCGGATAGTAGAGCACCGGTTTGTCGGTTCGCCAGCAGTGGGGATAGTTGTGGGTATGCTTTTCGATCTTGAAGACCTTGTCAGTGGCTTTGAGTTCCATGCAGATCTTCACATCGAGAGTCTCGGTCTCTTCGGTTGCTTCGGGGTTGTAGGCGTTTTTGACGTACTGGCCCTGCCAGGGGGTGTAGGCTTCGATGTCTACCATCTCTTCAACAAATTTCGGGTCGAGGTCTGAAAGGAGGTAGAAACGGCCTGTCAGGTCGACCATCGGCCGGATGTTTCCGTCGCGGTCGATGAGATGGAGCGGGGGAATGGCGTTCTGCTTTGACACACGGAGGTCATCGGCGCCGAATGTGCCCGCGATGTGGACAATGCCGGTACCGTCTTCGGTGGTCACATAGTCACCTGGTATCACGCGGAATGCGCCTTCGCCGGGATTGACCCAGGGGAGGAGCTGTTCGTAGTTGATGCCGACGAGATCGAGGCCTTTAACCTGGGCTGCGACTTCATAGGGGATCAGTTTGTCGCCTTTAGAGTAGCTGTCGAGAGGCAGATCCTTGGCTTTTGCGTTGAAGAGCGATCCCATGAGGGCATCAGCCGCTACCACGGTCACCGGTTTGCCTGAATAGGGGTTGTAGGTGCGTACTATATTATAGGTGATGTCCGGACCGACAGCGAGAGCAGTGTTGGAAGGAAGGGTCCAGGGGGTGGTTGTCCAGGCGAGGAAGTAGGGAGTTCCCCACTTGAAGAGGATGTCGCGGTAGGGCGCGAGCGCGGGAGCGTTGTCATCAACTACGCGGAACTGGGCCACGCAGGTGGTGTCTTTCACGTCGCGGTAGCATCCGGGCTGGTTGAGCTCATGTGAGCTGAGGCCAGTGCCGGCGGCGGGAGAGTAGGGCTGGATGGTGTAGCCTTTGTAGAGATAGCCTTTTTTGTAGAGTTCGCCAAGGAGCCACCACACGCTTTCGATGTAGCGGTTGTCGTAGGTGATATAGGCGTTCGGCATGTCGACCCAGTAGCCCATGCGGCGGGTGAGGTCTTCCCATTCGCCGGTATATTTCATGACTTCGCGGCGGCATGCGGCATTGTATTCGTTGACAGAGATCTTCTTGCCGATGTCTTCTTTGGTGATTCCGAGATTTTTTTCCACACCGAGTTCCACAGGTAGACCGTGGGTGTCCCATCCGGCTTTGCGTTTCACCTGGAAGCCCTGCATGGTCTTGTAGCGGCAGAAAATGTCTTTTATAGTGCGGGCAAGCACATGGTGTATGCCCGGCTTTCCGTTGGCGGAAGGAGGACCTTCAAAAAATACGAACGAAGGACAACCTTCACGCTCCGACATTGTGCGGGCGAAGACATCTTCAGCGCTCCACTTTTCGAGCACCGAGTCATTGATTTCCGGCAGGTTCAAGCCGCTGTATTCAGGGAATCTTTTTGACATAGGGTTATGTTTTTGCTAAAAAAGCTATCTGTTGTTATATATTTACAGGTGTTTTCAGAAAATTTTTGCAAAAGTACAAATTATTTCCCGAATAACCTAAAGGGATGGTTTTACCATTTGTTATAGTGTATATTGTCGGCTTTGTATTTGTCTTTCGGAGTCTGCTCGCCGTTGGGGTAGCCGAGCATTACGAGGCTGAGAGGTATGATCTCGTCAGGCATTCCGAAGAGTTTTTTGACGAGGGTGACACGTTCGCTGATAGGGTAGCAGCCACACCAGACTGCGCCGAGGCCTACGGCATTGGCGGCAAGAAGGATGTTTTCGGTAGCGGCCGAGCAGTCCTGCACCCAATAGTCTCTGCCTTCGCCTTCAAGAGGATTGGAGAGGTCACCGCATATGATGATCGCTGCCTGGGCCTTGGCTGCGGGTTTCCAGTTGCCCTGGGCGAGAGAGTCGAGTGAGGCACGTTCGGTAACGACAAGGAATTTCCAGGGCTGGCGGTTGCGGGCTGTAGGAGCGGCCATGCCGGCGCGGAGAAGAGTGTCGATCGTAGCTTCTGAAATCGGAGCCTCAGTGTAGTCGCGGACACTTGTGCGGGTCATTATGTTTTCAATGGCAGCATCTTTTGATGATACGGTGCATGAGGCTGATTCGCAATTGGTGGAGTTGCTGCAGGCTGAGAGAACAAGCGCTGCCAGGGCTGTGAAAACAGAGAGTTTTTTCATTTACGGAAGAACGTGAGAGATAAACAGGTTAAAAGTTGTTGTCGTTGTTTATGTCGATCCTGACTATCACAGGGCGTGTGCCGTCAGGACAAGAGATGACCATTGTCTCCTCTTTAAAAGATGGCTCGCATGAGGTCTGACTTATGGTGGTGCAGATTGCGGCCCACAGTCGCGGGCAGAAGTCGGCGGGACAATGGTCGCCGGGACGGAAGCGAAATTCATCGCCGCTGCTGAACGAGCGGCATGGACCCGCGTCAGGATCGTCAAGAAAGATGGCCTGCAGATCCTGATGGCATTCCCGCCGGAGCACCGAGATCAGGCATCCAGGCGAGGGCATGGGAGTAAGAGACGATCCGGAAACGGACTGAGAAAGTCGCGGGCTTGCAGACGCGACAGCCGGTACAGCTCCAAAACCGAGCGCACCGGCGGCAAGTGATGCTATTTTACAGAAATGACGGCGATCCATTCTATCTGCAAAGTTAAATCATTTCCGCGAGAGTAGGGAGCAAACAATTGTGAAAATAAAAGAAAAGGCGCAATAAAAGGGATGGAATATTTCATGGATTCGGAAAAAACACTTATTTTTGCATCCGTAAAAACGCGATATGCAATGCGGCAGTAGCTCAGTTGGTAGAGCATCAGCTTCCCAAGCTGAGGGTCGCGAGTTCGAGCCTCGTTTGCCGCTCCGAAAGAAAACAGGCAGTCGGCTTATAGCCAGACTGCCTGTTTTCTTCTATAATTTTAGGATGACTAATGAATGTCCGGAAGTTTCACCAGAGTCAGTGAAAAGAGCATTTTTTCCGAGCCTGAAAGACCGTGCATGAAAAATAAACTTCTCATAATACAGTATTCTCTTGCCGGCGGAGGTGCCGAAAAGGTGTTGTGTGACATTTTGAATCGCATTGATTATGACCGCTTTGACGTTACACTGCTGCTGTTTCAGAAATATGGAGTTTATCTTCCTGCAGTGCCGGAGAAAGTAAGAATAAAGGTGTTTGATCCGGCGGAGATGACTTTCGGGTGGAAACTGCTGTTCAACCGATGGACTGCAAAACTGGTTCCTTCAGGACTATGGACAAGGCTTAAACTGCATAAAGCCTTGGGGCTATGCGGGAAATATGACTGCATAGTCTCATTTATGGAGGGCTGGAGTGTGGCTGTTCATTCGAATTTGCGTTCAAGGGCGCGCCGGAATGTCACATGGGTGCATATAGATATGCTTGCCAATCATTATTCCTCTGGATTTTTTAAGAATGAAGCTGCTGAAACGGAGGCCTATGACCGGATGGATGAAATTGTTTTCGTCTCGGAGCAGGCCCGTGAGGCTTTCTTTAAACTTTTTGCCAGGGAATATCCGGCAAGAGTTATATACAACCTGATTGAGAAGGACGATATAATAAGGAAAAGTTCTGAATCATGTCCGGTTGAAAAAAGGCGTAAGTATGTTCTGTGCAATGTGGGACGGCTTGCTCCGCAGAAGCGTCAGGACAGACTGATTAGGGTTGTTGCCCGGCTGTGGCATGATTACGGACTTGATGTTGAGGCCTGGATTGTAGGAGAAGGAGAACTTGAGGCTGATCTGCGCAGACTGGCAAAGGACCTGAAAGTCGATGATCGGGTTGTCTTCTGCGGTTTTCAGACCAATCCATATCCTCTTATAAAGAATGCCGATATCTTTGTGCTCACATCGGATGCCGAGGGGCTTCCGGTAGTAGTATCCGAGGCTCTCTGTCTTGGAAAACCTATTGTGGCCACGCGGATAACCGGACCGACAGAACTGCTTGCAGAAGATGCCGGTTTGCTGACCTCAATGGATGAAAATGAGATTGCTCTCAAGATAAAGGTCTTGCTGGATGACTGCACACTTCGCGGTCATTATGAGACTATGGCTCGGCGGCGTTCTGAAATGTTCTGCCCTGACAAGTCAATAGAGCAGATCTATGCTGTCATAAGTGGTGAAAATTCATAGCCGGATATAGTTGTAAAATGGCAGTAAAGAGTTTAGGAAATGAACGGTCGGCGCGCAGGCAGATGGCGGTAAATATGCTGTCAGGGGTCTGTGTGTTTACGCTCAATCTTTGTGTGTCATTTTTTTTGACACCGTTTATTGTTGAAAAAATTGGGACAGATGCCTATGGCTACATCGGGCTTTCTAATAATATAATAGGTTACAGCAGTCTGCTTACAATAGCTGTCAATTCAATGGCCGGACGTTTCATCACGGTTAAAGTTC
>Ga0137298_11772_pt1 | contig 10382 bp, 10 predicted proteins | sample RamsorincwithD2O_2_FD_97182 | JGI IMG/M metagenome (GOLD analysis project Ga0137298, IMG submission 97182) | Mouse cecal microbial communities from Vienna, Austria - Glucosamine amended with D2O | ecosystem: Host-associated > Mammals > Digestive system > Large intestine > Cecum | place: Austria...
GATTCGAATTGTGGTATGGGCAATGGTTTCTCGACACCACCGAGGGGACTCCGTGGATCCAGTCCGTACTCGGTAAGCAGAGGCCGGAAACCTACAACCTGGCGATCCGTAAGCGCATCCTCGAAACGCGGGGCGTTAAATCAATCCTCTCTTTCAATACGACGGTGGATACCACGACCCGACGTGTCATGTTTTCCGCTGAAATCGACACTCTCTATGGAATAACGACTGTTACATCGGAGGCGTAATGGCTCTGAACCTTGATTCTCTCGGTTTATCTGCAAAGGTAACCGCGGAGGGGATCAGTGCGCCTGATTATCAGACGATACTCAGCACCCTGATTAGCTATTTTCAGCAGATTTATGGCAGTGATGCCTACCTCGAACCGGACAGCAAAGACGGCCAGATGGTGGCTCTGATGGCGCTGGCGATTCATGATGCCAATAATATGGCGATAACTGTCTACAACTGTTTTTCACCGGCAACCGGCTATGGGGCTGCACTGACCAGTAACGTGAAAATAAATGGTATTTCACGTAAAGGCGCGACGAATTCTATGGTTGATTTGCTTCTTACAGGAACTGCCGGAACAACCATCATTAATGGCAGCGTGAAAGACAGTAATAATGTGATATGGCGTTTGCCTGCTTCAGTGGTGGTAGGCGTGGATGGTACAGTGATGGTGACCGCAACATGTTCCGTCAGTGGTGCAGTGGCGGCGCTGGCTGGAACTATCACTGAAATTAATACGCCAACCCGTGGCTGGGTTTCGGTAACCAATCCTGCTGCAGCCACTGTGGGCACTCCGGCAGAAACTGACGCTGAGTTACGTATCCGCCAGTCGCAAAGTGTTGCGTTGCCATCAATAACCCCATTTGAAGCACTGGATGGTGCTGTTTCTAATGTTACCGGTGTAACCCGCCACAAACTCTATGAAAACGATACTGGTTCGGAGGACGGTAACGGGTTACCGCCACACTCTGTTGCTGTAATTGTGGATGGCGGTGATGTAACGGATATTGCTCAGGCTATCAGAGGGAATAAAGGCCAGGGGACAGCCACTCACGGTACAACATCCGTTACGGTTCCGGATCAATACGGCAATCCCCATGTAATCAAATTCTCGCGTTCCAGTGATGTGCCTGTTTATGCCCGGATTAAATTAAAAGTTTTTACGGGTTATACCTCACAGATAGGGCAGCAGATCCAGCAGGCTATTTCCGACTATATCAATAGTCTGATGATTGGTGATTCGGTCCTTTTAAGTCGCATTTACTCACCGGCGAATCTTGGCGTGGTGAGTGGCGGGAATGCACGCTATTACGATATTCAGGAACTGACGATTGGGAAATCCCCGGGGGCTTTGTCGTCATCAAACATTGATATCAGATATAACGAATCTGCGTCCTGTACCCCGGAAAATATCGTTATAACGGTGGAGTCATGAGCAAATACACCGAACTAATCACAAACTACCACGCCACCAAACCTAAATTTCTTTCACATGTTGATCTGATGACCAGGCCGCTTATTGATGTTGCGGCTGCCACCAGAGGGCTGATTACTGCATTTGATATTGACTCCGCGGTTGGTGTGCAACTTGACATTCTGGGATTGTGGATCGGACGTAGCCGTGTTGTCAGCCAGCCTATCTCAGGTGTCTATTTCAGCTGGGATACCGACGGGCTTGGATATGATCAGGGTGTATGGCAGGGGCCATACGATCCTGATTCCGGATACATGTACCTCAGCGATGAAACTTATCGTGTCATCCTTAAAGCGAAGATTGCGATTAATAACTGGGACGGACGTAATGATTCGCTTCCGGCAATTCTTGACGCGGCAACAGCAGGATCCGGGCTGCGAATGCAGATAGTCGATAACCAGGACATGACGATATCGGTCTGGGTCTTTCCTGATACTGATATTTCAGATGTATCGCGTGAGTTAATTGCGGCAATTAAACAGGGGTATCTCACAGTAAAAGCCGCCGGGGTATGGGCGGGGGGCATTGAAACTCCTTCGGTGGAAACCCCATCGGAAGGCTCAAAATTTTTTGGTTTTGATATGGATAACGAATTCATCAGTGGTTTTGATGTAGGAGCATGGGGAGTATTACTCTGATGGCGAAAAATGACTTTAAAGCGTTTGCAACTGATCGAAATGCCAATGTTATGTCGCAGGAGGAATGGGAAGCGTTGCCTGCGCTTTTATCCGGATTTACAGCAGGGAAAGCATCCAGTGCGCAGGTGAACAAAGCCATTCGACAGGCCAGCTTTATTGCTGCAGCTCTGGCCCAGTTTGTAAGTGACAAAACGCAACGGGATGTGCTTGATAATGGTGATCTGCCCGGTTTTGTTGAATTGCTTGGATCGGGGTTTGCTGTTGAATACCTGAGCCGCAAGAATCCGTTTGGCGATATCAAATCGGATGGCACGGTGAAAACGGCTCTCGAAAACCTTGGTTTGGGAGAAGCAGCAACGAGGCACGTCGGAACGGATACCGGGCAAGTACCAGATATGAGTAGTTTTACAACGGGGTACTCTGGAGCAGCAGACTGGCCGAATAGTAAATCTGGATGGAGTAAGGGGCCGGATGGGGTAATTACACAATGGGGTATTTTCGGTTTCCCCGTTGGACAGACAGGGGTGAATGTTGTTTTCCCGCTACCTTTCCCCGCGCGTGTCGAATCAATTACACTGACAATGACAGATATCCAGGAGTCTCTGCTTTCTCCAACAACCATGCCTGCTTATGGAGTTAACTCAACTGGTACTTCAAGAACGGGTTTTACAGCCCGTATGTCAGGCGCCGGTGGGTTTAATCTTTGCTATATAGCGAAAGGGAGATAACAGAATGAATAAAGTTAAAAGTGTTTACAGCCCGTCCGAAAATGCAATCTACAACGCAGCGCTATATGAAAGTTATATCAAGGAGGGGACATGGCCGCAGGATGGTATTGAAATCAGCGATGAGGATGCTGTCAGATTTAATGGGGGAAATAAGCCAACAGGAAAAATGCTGGGAATGGTTTCAGGGGCTCTTGCATGGGTTGATGAGCCGCCGCTTTCACCAGAACAGAAAATATCAGATGCAGAAAACATGAAAGCCACATTTCGTGCAAAAGCTGACAGTGAAATATCCTGGCGTCAGGATGCTGTTGATGCTGGTATCGCAACTGATGAAGAAACTTCAATTCTCACCGAATGGAAGAAATACCGTGTGCTGCTGATGCGTGTTGATACGTCAACAGCACCCGATATTGAATGGCCTACGCCTCCGGCAGCTCAGGCCAGATGACATCAGGCGCGATGCTGGTATCTGTTGCCGTCACCGCGTCAATGTAATCCAGCACAGCGTTAAGCCGGGTTGTTTCTGCCTGCGTCAGTTTCCGCCCGGCCTGTAATTTCAGCTGAATCAGACTAATGGAAGCCATTGCAGTATCAATCAGTGACTGACGCTGTGCTTCTGCCGCGTCTACTGCGGCGTGATGCTGTGCCTCAGTATCGGTCACCCATTTCTCACCATCCCATTTATCGTATGGCGTTAACGGTGAAATCGTGACATAACCGTCTTTGATGGCACCGATATAATCCACTGTAACAGCTGCGCCATTTTCTGTTGAGTAAACAGTCTCATTGCGATGGTCTTCTTCATGGCTCCATCCCTTACCCGTAAATACTGCCACTTTTCCCGGAATGTTTTCGCCCGGGTCAATACCAGTGGAACAGGCGGGCATACTTACGCCAGTATTAATATATTCATCAGACCAGCCCGTATACTCAGATGTTTCAGCATCATAATAAAAACAACGCATATCGCCCGGCACTGTAGCCAGCCCATTTTCATCAAAAACAGGTTTCATTATTTAGCCCTCACCAGAAAGTTAAATGCAATATTTCGCGGTCTGACAGCAACAAAATTCACACCATCACCCACAGAGCTACTGGTGAAATTAAATCGTGAAAATCCTGGCTGATTTCCGGCGACGCCATCATGAAAGTTAATTGCGTGTCCCGCACCTCCGCCTATATTCCCGGCAAACTGAGAAAAGTTTGTAGCTTCCTGCCAGCTTAATAATTCGCGACTACCATCTGCACCTCGCCCGTCATCCCAGATACGAATGAAATCACCGCGGGCTTCAGGTAATACCAGCGAAGGAAACACTTTTGCCAGCACAGGGTAATCAGAGGCAGAAAATTTCGCCCCGTTGAACTTCAAAAACACCATACTGGACCAGCTGTCGATTACAGTATTTGGCATTGCAGCGGACGGCCAGAAGAACGGAACGCCAATAGCTGGAGCACCTTCTCCCAAACCAACGTTTATGAAAATGCAGAGATAACGGCTAACTGGCATCATTCCTGCTTTTGTCAGGGAGATCTACCATGCTTATTGGCTATGTACGCGTATCAACAAATGACCAGAATACCGATCTACAACGTAATGCGTTGAACTGTGCAGGATGCGAGCTGATTTTTGAAGACAAGATAAGCGGTACAAAGTCCGAAAGGCCGGGACTGAAAAAACTGCTCAGGACATTATCGGCAGGTGACACTCTGGTTGTCTGGAAGCTGGATCGGCTGGGGCGTAGTATGCGGCATCTGGTCATTCTGGTTGAGGAGTTGCGCGAACGTGGCGTTAATTTTCGCAGCCTGACGGATGCAATTGATACCAGCACACCAATGGGACGCTTTTTCTTCCATGTGATGGGTGCCCTGGCTGAAATGGAACGTGAACTGATTGTTGAACGAACAAAAGCAGGACTGGAAGCTGCTCGCGCACAGGGACGAATTGGTGGACGACGTCCCAAACTTACACCAGAACAATGGGCACAGACCGGACGATTAATTGCATCAGGAGTTCCTCGCCAGAAGGTGGCGATCATCTATGATGTTGGCATATCGACTTTGTATAAGAGGTTTCCGGTCGGAGATAAATGAAACCGTAGCACGTCGTATGCAAGAACGTGCCACGGCTGGCTGATGGACGTTCGATAGCGCGAGTTTGAATGAAAATCAGCCGGAGATGATTTTACATAATTGCTACGGAATTATTCAATACAGGAATTGCTTGTGTCTGCATGGATTGACCTGAAATATTCCCGAAAATTTCTCTAAAAAACTCGAAAAAAATGGTAACTAATTGAATGTATTAATATGCAATGGTACGTGTTAGGGATTAAAAGATGAACGTAAATTTATTCAACGCATTAATTTTAAAGGGTTTTATTGTTTGTTGACGAAAACAGGAATCGTGTTCGGTCTCTTTTTATCTGTTAAAAGCCAGAAGCATTTCCTTCGCTGACTTTATAGTCAACCATAACACACACTCTACTGTCTGAGTCCAGCGTTTTTTAACATTCTTGTTAAGATTATGTGATCTTTAGCGCGGGAGGAAAATATTGATGAAACAGCCTGCGCCCGTTTATCAGAGAATTGCGGGTCATCAATGGCGACATATCTGGCTTTCTGGCGATATACACGGTTGTCTTGAGCAGTTGCGCCGCAAATTATGGCATTGTCGTTTTGATCCGTGGCGAGATTTACTTATCTCAGTAGGAGACGTTATCGATCGTGGGCCGCAAAGTTTACGTTGTCTGCAGTTACTGGAACAACATTGGGTTTGTGCGGTAAGAGGCAATCATGAACAGATGGCGATGGATGCGCTGGCATCCCAGCAGATGTCTTTGTGGTTGATGAATGGCGGCGACTGGTTTATTGCGCTGGCAGATAATCAACAGAAACAAGCGAAAACGGCGCTGGAAAAATGTCAGCATTTGCCCTTTATTCTTGAAGTACACAGTCGTACCGGCAAACATGTTATTGCTCATGCCGATTATCCAGATGATGTTTATGAATGGCAAAAGGACGTTGATTTGCATCAGGTCTTGTGGAGCCGCTCGCGATTAGGTGAACGCCAAAAAGGGCAGGGAATTACAGGTGCTGATCATTTCTGGTTTGGTCATACACCGTTGCGACATCGCGTGGATATTGGCAACCTGCATTATATTGATACCGGTGCTGTCTTTGGGGGCGAACTGACTCTTGTGCAATTGCAATAATTAAAAATCACCATACTCCTGTGCTGGTCGCCAGAAACCATCTATAAAATCCTCAATCGGAAAACAACCGCCATGGCGGATCCGTTGATCGCTCATAGAATAAAGACACTGCTGTTCCGTGTTGTAGACATCCACAACAATATCTTCACAACCGCCATCCAGGTAGCAAACAAAAAGTACCAGCGCGAACATTTCATCCCCGAAGTGTGGTGCCGTACCGTTAAGTTTAGGAGAGATTTTACAACGGGGGAATAACCAGGACAAATAACCCGCCATGCCGACGGGTTCTTTTTGGATCAGGCAAGACGCATAATCCAGGCATCAGATTGTTGATCGTAACGGGTACGGTAAAGGACAGAGTGTTCGCCATTTAGCAGGGCAGGGATACTGGTTTCAGCATCCCAGGCATCCAGTTGCATACATAAATCGGGGTCAGATTTACAAGGAATGGTTAACGTTCGATCACCTGGCGATTCACCGTGTAATTCGCCGTCGTCGATTTCAAAAGCGCCTATGCGCACACTGGTTTTCATCTTCGTGCTCTCCATTTAGCTGCCGATTGTGGTACGACCAGTCCGATCGCACCATTTTTCAGCCTAGTTGAGGCAGCCGAATGTGCCAGTCAAAAAGTGCGCTTTTTTTGTGCGCTGTCAGGCGTTACCGGTAAAAAGTTTCCCATCGCGCACCAGTTCACGCGGATAGCTGTTTTTCAATCGCGAACCAATCCGTTTGGCTAAACCAATCGGTTGATGCTGGAAAGTAACCAATACATCATCCGCCACTGGCGCGGCTTGCGGGTAAACATCGCGCCCGCGATACCACTCCTCCGCTTCCTGCGGTGTCAGCTCGAATGCATTCATATTATCGGGTGAGGCAAGAGCAATAACCGCTTCATGCTGCCAGCGATAACCTTTGTTGTGCGTCTCGGCAAGTTTAATCCCCAACCGAGAAAATCGGACTTTACCGATCAGGGCTTCAATGCCCACCGGGAACAACCACAGTTCTTTGTCACGCTGCCAGAGGCGCAGGTTTTCATCCCAGTTTAAGCCAACACCTGCAGCCGCCTGACGAATTTGTCCAGCTTCGCGATCTTTCACCGGGCTGAACGGAAAATTACCGACTTTGTATTTGGGGGCGGGTAAGGCGGGAATCGCCTGAGTTTTACGCAGACGAGCAACGAAGAAGCCTTCGCAGTCGTAAATTTGTGGGAAAACATGCAAAAAGCCTTCTTCGGTCAGCGCTTTGTTTGCACCAGGGAAGAGATCGCCAAGTGGTAAAAACTCTACTGCGTCGGGGTAAGTCTCTTTCAGCCACAGGCAAACGGCTTCGTTTTCTTCCTGGTTTAAGGTACAGGTCGAGTAAACCAGCGTACCACCAGGACGTAATGCATGAAAGGCGCTGTCGATAAGCTCCCGTTGTGTAGCTGCGATTTCCTGATTGCTTTCTGGTGACCAGTTTTTTAGCGCATCGGGATCTTTACGCACCACGCCTTCGCCAGAGCAGGGAGCGTCCAGCAAAATGGCATCGAACATTTCTGGCACTGCCGCACCAAACACGCGGCCATCAAAATGTGTGAGCGCAACATTACTGATGCCACAGCGGCTGATATTGGCATGTAACACTTTTACCCGACTGGCGGAAAACTCATTGGCAAGGATTGCCCCTTCGTTATTCATCCGCGCGGCAATTTGCGTCGTTTTGGAGCCTGGCGCAGCTGCGACATCCATCACCCGCTGTGGTGCATTATCGTCAGCAAACAAGGCGGCAACGGGCAACATTGAACTGGCTTCCTGAATATAAAACAGGCCGCTTAAATGCTCGGCGGTACTACCCAATGGCAATGCATCTTCATTGTCGCGTTCAATCCAGAAACCTTCTTCACACCACGGAATTGGCGTAAGCGTCCAGCCATAAGGAGCGGTTAATTGCAGGAAATCAGCAACGGAGATTTTCAGCGTATTAACGCGAATGCTGCGGCGCAACGGGCGCTGACAGGCGGCAAGAAAATCATCAAATGAGAGCGTCGAAGGCATCGCTTCGCGCATTTGTGTCAGAAAGGCGTCCGGGAAATAAACGGTGTGTTGGGCCACGAGCATGTACCACTGGCAAAAAAACAGGCGCGCAGTTTAGCATAAACGCTCCGGCGCAGGCACGCCGGAGCAGTGGGCATTATTTGGGAAGCGCAGTTCCCCATTCACGCCACTCTTTCGGTTCACTTTCCTGCAACAGGAAGTGTTTGCCTTCCTGGGCTTTCGGTGCCAGTGGCGTACCCGGAGGCGTGGCGAAGGCGATGCCGCCACGGATAAACTGGTTAAAGGTGCCGGTTTTCACTACGCCGCCCGTCAGACCAAAGTCCAGACTGTAACCCGATGCCAACCAGAAGACGGAATTGTTACGCACCAGGTGTTGATAGCGTTTACTGATGCGCATCGCAATCATCACGCGATCTGACAATGTCCCCAGCGTCATTCCTGTAACCGTACCGACTTCCAGACCACGGAACAGCACAGGCGTACCAATACCTAACGAACCGGCTTCCGGCGCTTCAACAATAATGCTTAAGCCATCCAGGTAACGCGAATCAGTAATGGTGGCCTCTTGTAATTCAAAGTCGCGGCGAGGATTGCCCCGGCCTGGTTCGACGTTGATATACGGCTGGAGGATAGTATCAAGATGCTCAACGCCAGCTGCCGAAATTTGCGGTGTGACCACTGAGAAGCGCGTACCACCGCGAGCAAAGGTCTGGACATACTCCGGATAGAGCACCGCCTTTGCCTGTACTTCATTGCGCGCGGTAATCAGATCCAGCGTCTGGATTTGCCCGATATCAATACCGAGATAGCGAATTGGCATCCCGACCGCCAGTTTTCCGGCATCGAAAGCGTGAAGCGTAATCTGCCCACCAACCGCACGGGCCGCTGTTTCGGAAGCATACAGAATACGTTTGTCGCCTTTACGCTGACTGGCGCTGGCACCACTGAGGTTATCGAAGCTAATAGCCCCTTTTAATGCTCTGGAGAGCGGGGATGCCTGTACGGTCAGGCCACTACCATTCAGCTGAACTTTCGCCCCGCCTTCTGCCCAGAACACGCTATTGCTGGTCAGAAGGTTGCGATACTCCGGCTTAATATGCAGATCGATATCAAACGCGTTAGTTCGCGGACGCACGGTAATAACTTCACCAACTTCAAATTTACGGTACAGCACTACCGATCCTGCCTGCACATCCGGCAGCGTCTCTGCACTCAAACTCACGGTTGTGGTGGGTAAATCGCTAAGGCTGTTCTCCAGCGCTTTTTCCAGATTGGCATACAGTGGATAGCTGGCTTTCATCTCGCCTTTATCGCCCGGCAGAATACGTATCCCGCCGTTAATCCATTCTGAGGCGCTGGCACCGAGAAACTCAACGCCATCCAGCCCCACCTTCACGTCGACACGGCTGTTGACGACAAATTTGCTATCGCCTTTTACCAGTTCTCGATGCTGAGGCTCGATGGCGACGGTAAAGGTGACGCCTTTGCTGGTGAGTTTACGATCGATAACCTGGCCTACCTGCACGCCGTGAAGAATGAGCGGCTGACCAGCATCAATACCGTAACTTTCCGGCGCGGTCAGGGTCAGCGTCAGAACATCAGGTTCATGCAGCAGTGCTTTTTCGCCTGGCACAACAACGAACTCTTTGCGTGGCTCGCCATCGCCGGGTACCAACTCGAAGGTTTTGCCAGTCAGCAGGGCGCTGAGATTGGCATCGCTAAGGGATAATTTCGGATTACGTAATTCGATGCGGGTATTTTCACGAAGCAGGGTAACGACGCTGGGATCAACTGTCATTTCCCCAGTGACTTTACCACCAGGATTTAAATCCAGTTTAGTTAGCTGTCCGACTTCCAGTCCCTGATACATTAATGGCGTCGAGTCGGCGGTTAATCCGGCCCCACTCGGCAGTTCCAGTTTTATTATTACGCCACGCTGGCTATGGGCGAGGTCTTCATACAGACCAAAGGTATCTTCCGCCTCGGCAGGTTTCGACTCTTCTGGTGAATCGAAGGCAATCGCACCGTTAACCAGTGCCGCCAGGCTTTCCAGTTTCACCTTCGCGCCACTGATACTGACATTGGCATCAACGCCGGAAACGTTCCAGAAACGGCTACCTTTTTTCACCAGATCGGTAAAACGCCGCTCGATCAGGACATCAATCACCACGCCTTGTTTGTTGGGATTGATGGCATAGTCGTAGACTTTTCCCACCGGGATCTTGCGGAAATAGACCAATGAACCGCTGTTCAGCGAACCGAGATCGGGGGCTTGCAGGTGGATC
>Ga0137298_11773_pt1 | contig 10376 bp, 9 predicted proteins | sample RamsorincwithD2O_2_FD_97182 | JGI IMG/M metagenome (GOLD analysis project Ga0137298, IMG submission 97182) | Mouse cecal microbial communities from Vienna, Austria - Glucosamine amended with D2O | ecosystem: Host-associated > Mammals > Digestive system > Large intestine > Cecum | place: Austria...
ACTACTACGCTGCGAACCCCATTGAGCGCCCGGGCCATAAAAATATTATCCCGCAGGGAAGAATAGAAATAAGTCACCAATGCAATCGCCGCCAGCGCCGGAGCCGAAAGTCCGACAGCCGCAACTGCTCCCCCGGCCACTCCTTCCATGGCATAGCCGCAGAATACGGACATATTAATGATCATCACCCCCGGAAAGGATCTGGCCAGAGACATATAATCCACCACCTGCTCCTCTGTCAGCCATCCCCTCTTGTCCACAAATTCGTTCTGCATCTGGGCAATGATGCTCCATCCCCCTCCAAATGTAAACAACCCGATCTTTGCCATAATATAAAATATTTCCAGCAGTCTTTGGTATCTCTTCATGATAAATGCCCCGCTCTTTCCTTGTTCTGACTCAATCTTAGTATGCTTTTTTTCCATGGTCAAATAGCAAAATACTATATCTGCCATAGGTTTCACAAAATATTCACAGTTTAGCGGAAATTTAATAAAAAATCAATAGTTTTTTTCTTTCATTTGTAGTAAACTTTTGTTTGCAGCGGCCGTTTTCCCTCCTGTTCAAAGATGGGAGAATGACATGGTTTAAATTTTCACAAGAGGAGTGATTAGCAATTATGAAAAAAACATGGTTAGTTATGGCTGTCCTTACGATGGCACTCGGCGCAACCGCATGTTCTTCCAACAACAGTGGCACTGCCACTACAACCGCTGAATCCACGGAAGCAGCTACGGAAGCCACGGAATCCGCCGAAGAAACGGAAGCAGAAGAAGATGTAGAGGAAGAATCCATGACCGGTGTGGTTACTGCCATCAACGGGGATATTCTTACTGTTCTGAGCGACGATGATGACAGCGAAAAGGATTATGACCTTTCCAAAGCCGAAGTAGTCCGGGAATTCCCGTTTGCCGAGGGTGATCTGGTTGAGATTACCTTCCCTTATGAGACTACCGAAGATCCGGTTCCTGCGATCTATGTAGAAGTCCTGGAGTCCGTTATCGCGCTGAGCAGCGACCCAACAGCTACCGGCACCGTCACTGCAGCCGATGACGCTACGCTTACCCTCGAACTGGAAGATGGGGAAAGCTACACGGTAAATATCGCCAATGCCTATATCGTAGCCACCGACGGCATTACTACAGACAAAGAAGCCACCGTCACCTACATCGGAGACCTTGACGATGAAGCTATGGCAGTCAAAGTCGTGATGGAAGACTCCTATGACACCGAGGCAGCAGAGCGCAACGCATTTGTCGGTAAGGTAGTCCAGTCTGAGGAGAACAACATCGTGCTGGAATCTGCCAATGAAGACTTCTACACCTTTGTATCCGATGACCTTGACTTTACGGAATACGGCGCCGGCGATACCGTACGGATCTTCTATATCGGCACCATTACGGACAAAGAGATCGAAGCAGAAGAGATAGAGAAAAAGTAACTTTATAAAAAGACGTGCCTGCAGCATAACATTCGCCGCGGCACGTCTTTTTCCATCATTCTATACTTCATATCCTATCATCCGGATATAGGTCTTTATCATCTCCACCACCTGCCCCAGTTCCAGCCGGCTGGCATTGATGGGAAGATCATAATTTTCCATATCCTCCCACTCTTTTCCGGTAAAGTAGTGGTGATACTCCCGGCGCTGCTTGGTAATCCGGTTCAGCTTGGCCAGAGCCTCCTTGGTGTCGGTGATCCCGTCCACCTCCATGGTCCGCCGGATACAGGTATCCGTATCCGCATAGACGAAGATCTTGATCAAATCCTCCTTTCCCGCTGACTCCAGCACAAAATCCGCACACCGGCCCACGATCACACAGGACTCCGTATTCGCCAATTCCCGAATCACCTCCGACTGAAACTTAAAAAGGTTCTCCGGCGACGTCACATCTCCCGTGGTCTTGGGCGCTCCTGTAGGGGCATGGCGCATCCCGCCCACAATCCGGCGCAGAAGATTATTCCCTGCCTTCTCATCCGCCAGCCGGAAATACTGCTCTCCCACCGCGCTTTTTTCTGCTGTCATGCTGAGGATCTCATCGTCATAAAAAGGAATCCCCAGTTCCTCCGCCAGCCTCTGCCCCACGATCCTTCCCCCGCTGCCGTACTGCCTCTCGATCGTAATCACCAGCCTGCTTCTGTCCATGAAACAACCTCCTCTCTGAAGCTAATCACGCTTTTGTTCTTTGTCTTTATCATACCACATAATCCGGGGAAATGCAAAAAGGTTCCGCTCGTTGTTTGTGTTTGTGTTTTGGCTGTGGGGTACGTTCCCAAAACCGTTTGCCCCGGATTGCTGTTTCGGAACCTAAGAAAGCCTAAGACGCCAGAAATCTGCTAAAAACAGGAACCAAAATACCGAAACTCGCTTCGCTCAAACATCGGCTATTTTGGTCCCTAACGCAGATTCCTGCCGCCTAAGCCTTTCTAAGACTCCTGCAAATGCAATCCGGGGCAAACGGTTTTGGGAACTACTCTCTATCACCATCAACTAAAAATACACCTAAGCAAAAACACAGCGTCTGAGGAATGAGCGAATGTCTGAAGACATTCTCTCATTCCTCAGACGCGGACCCCCGCCATTATCCCCCCATCTCCCTTTACTTCGCCAGCATCATCCGATCATTCGCCAGTTCGCCTCCGCTGGCCTCCGCAAACTTATGCAGCAGATCCTCCACCTTCAGCTGTTTTTTCTCCTCCCCGGCCACATCATAGATAATCTGTCCCTCATTCATCATAATCAGGCGGTTCCCGATATGAATCGCATCTTTCATATTATGGGTGATCATCAGTGTTGTCAAATGATCCTGGTTGACGATGGTCTCTGTGGTCTCCAGAACCTTTGCGGCTGTCTTGGGGTCCAGCGCCGCCGTGTGTTCATCTAAAAGCAAAAGCTTCGGTTTCTCCAGGGTCGCCATCAAAAGGGTCAGGGCCTGCCGCTGGCCGCCGGAAAGAAGTCCTACCTTGGAGGTCAGCCGGTTCTCGAGCCCCAGATTCAGCTTTGCCAGCAGATCCCGGTACAGCTTTCTCTCACTGTTTGCAATCCCTGATTTCAAGGTCCGGCGGTGTCCCCGGCGCAGAGCCAGAGCCAGATTCTCCTCGATTCCCATGGTTGCGGCGGTGCCGTTCATCGGGTCCTGGAACACCCGGCCCAGAAACGCGGCGCGCTTATATTCCGGCAGCTTGGTTACATCCATGCCGTCGATAATAATTTGTCCTTCATCCACCTGCCAGGTGCCGGCAATCGCATTCAGAAGCGTGGACTTTCCTGCGCCGTTGCCGCCGATTACAGTCACAAAATCCCCGTCCTTCAGAGTCAGGCTCAGTCCCCGAAGGGCCTGCTTCTCATTCACTGTCCCCGGATTAAAGGTTTTATATATCTTTTTTACCTCCAGCATCAGTTCTGCCCTCCTTTTTTCACCGGTTTGGAGAAATATCGTTCCTTCCAGGTAGGAATCGCCAGGAAAACTGCCACCACTGCCGCCTGCAGAAATTTCAGCAGGTCTGTGTCAATTCCCAGCCAGATTACAAACTGCATCACCAGATAGTAGATAATCGACCCCAGCGCCACTCCCAGGAGGCGGAAACCGAAGTTGCGGAAAACCTTGCCGAAAACTGCCTCGCCGATAATCACGGCGGCCAGGCCGATGACAATGGCTCCCCGCCCCATATTAATGTCCGCAAAACCCTGATACTGGGCCAGCAGTGCGCCGGAAAGAGCCACCAGGCCATTGGAAATCATCAGTCCCAGGACCCGGTTAAAATCTGTATTGATCCCCTGTGCGCGGGCCATCTTGTCGTTGCAGCCGGTGGCCCTCAGCGAGCAGCCCAGTTCTGTCCCGAAAAACCAGTAAAGAATCAGGATCAGGACAATAATCATCACCGCTACAATCAAAATTGAATTTTTATAAAAAGGAACGTTTTTTGTAAAACGAAGCGAAACCAGCAGATTGAATTTATCCACATTAATCGCCTGGTTCGCCTTTCCCATTGCTTTCAAATTAATCGAATACAATCCCAGCTGTGTCAAAATGCCTGCCAGGATCGCCGGAATCCCCATAAATGTATGCAAAAGACCGGTTGCCAGTCCGGCTGCCATGCCTGCCAGCAATGCGCCTAACAGGGCTACCCACACATTCTGTCCGCCCAGCATCAGCATGATACAGACCGCGCCGCCGGTACAGAGCGATCCGTCTACGGTCAGATCCGCAATATCCAGAATCCGGTAGGTGATATATACACCGATTGCCATAATCCCCCATATTAATCCCTGGGCCACCGCTCCAGGCAGTGCGTTCAATAAACTTATCATATTCTATTCATCCCTTGTTCTGCGAGAATTGGTTGTGCAGCGGGAAAGGTTCTCCTCCCCCGCCGCCTTTTATAACAGTTCTGCTTTCTTCCCCGTTATTTTTTGAGATTATTCCTCAATCTCCACGTAATCCTCCGGAATGGTAACACCCAGAGCATCACAGATGGCCTTGTTGTACTTCTTGGTAAACTGAGGCGCGTACTCAATAGGCATTTCGGAAATATCTGCCTCGTCGGTCAGAATCTTAGCTGCCATCTTACCGGTGCCTACGCCCAGGTCATAGTAGCTGATGGACAGGGTCGCCACGCCGCAGCCCTTGCAGATCCCCTCTTCGCCGGCGATTACCGGAACGCCGGCCGGCTGGCAGACATTGTTCACCAGCTCCGCATTGGCGGCTGCCGTATTGTCTGTAGGCACATAAATCACATCGCTCTCATCCGCTGCCTTAGTCACAATCGTGGTCAGATCGTTGGAATCAGAAAACGCATAGTATTCACAGGTATAACCCATCTCTTCCAGCGCAGCCTTTACCGTATCTACCTGATACTGAGAGTTTGCCTCTGCGGAGCAGTACAAAAGGCCTACATTCTTGGCATCCGGGAACAGTTCATGGAGCATGGCGGCCTGCTCATCCAACGGGGCCAGGTCAGAGGTTCCGGAAATATTCCCCCCTACCGTGCCGGTAAAGTCGCTGATTCCCAGAGCCACGCCGTACTCTGTCACAGAGGTGCCCAGAATCGGAATCTCATTGGTGCCAGCCTGAGCCGCCTGAAGAGCCGGGGTGGCGTTGGCCAGAATCAGATCCACATCCGCGGATACGAAACTGTTGATAATCGTGGAACAGGTATTGGAATCTCCCTGTGCATTCTGCTCGTCAAAAGTAACAGCATCGCCCAATTCTTCAACCAAAGCATCCTTAAAACCTTGGGTAGCCGCATCCAGGGCATCATGCTGTACCAGCTGGCAGATTCCTACCGTGTAGGTGTCTCCGGAAGCAGTATCCTCTGCCTCGTCACTGCCCTCGGCTTCGGATGCATCGGCACCGGCCTCGGCTGCTGTCGTGGCAGTCCCGGCAGTTGTAGTAGCCTCATTTGCGCCGCCGGAACATGCCGCCAGTGAAAGTACCATGGAAGCAGCCAGGGCCATTGACAATAACTTTGTTGATTTTCTCATAATTCCAGTCTCCCTTTTTTACTTTTTATGTCGCCGACCGGCTATCCCTTCTGACAGGCGTCTGGCGGAATATGAGGTCAGGTCCACTTGGTATCATACTACAAAATTTTCGCTGCGTCAACTTTATGATGCTTTAAAATGTTAAATTTTAAAGCAATAAAGTGAATAGGTAAAAATTTATGGTTGTTATAAAGGATTAAATATTTGCTATTTTGCCTTCCTTCTATTATAATAGATTTACCTGTCATTTTTTCTTTGAATTCTACGAAAGGGGAGAAGGTATGAAACAACATTTGGGGGAGAAAGCTACAAAAGCGCAAAGTTTTGTTTTCAGCACGGCAATGCTTCTGGAACTGGTGGTGGCGTTTATCGTCATCATTGCCCTGCTGCTGATGTTTCTTCAAGTGCCGGGGGAATTGAGGGAACTGGTATTCAGCGGAGAACTGAATCACTTCCTGAAGTATATGTTTGATATCATCATCGGTATCGAGCTGCTGAAAATGCTCTGCCGCCACGATCTGGATTCCGTGGTGGAGGTATTGCTTTTCTCGGTGGCCAGAGAGATGATTATCGAGCATATGCCGATTTATCTTACCCTGGTAGGGATTGTTGCCATTTCCATTTTGTTCCTGATCCGCAAATACCTGTTTGTATCCGCACTGGACAAGGAGGACCCTTAAGTTCACGGGCCAGAGATTGCTCTGACGGATGCCCGCGGACAGGCTCCCGCAAAAAAGGCTGGACTGTTTACCCCAATCCAGCCTTTTTTGTGAAATACTCCACAAAGCACGCTTACCAGGCCTCTCTTCAAAGCAATTCCTGATACAGCCTCAGTACATTCCCGTGAAAGACGGCCTCGATCTCTCCCATACAAAAGCCCTGCCGTTCCATCTCTTCCGCAAGCATCTGCATTCCGGAACAATCTCCCATCTCTACCACACTGACGATGCCGTCAAAATCACTTCCCAGGCCGATGCAGCCGATTCCTCCGATTTGCTTCATATGCTTCATATGCTTTACCATATCACGGCAATAGCTATGGACAGGCTCTGCGCCGTCTTCCTTATCTTTGAGAAACGCCGCACAGAAATTAATCCCGGCCACACCGCCTCGCTCTGCCAGGGCCCGGATCATCTCATCCGTAAGATTCCGGGGATGGCCAGCCAGCGCCCGGGCATTGGAATGGCTGGCTACAAAGGGTTTTTTCGTATAGCGGAACACATCCCGGATTCCGGCATCATTCAGATGGGAAATATCAGGAATCATCCCCAGACGCTCCATCTCCTGCACAAAAACAATGCCGGTTTCTGTAAGTCCGTGCTCCGTGTCCGGCACACACAGGGGCGGACGGCCATCCTCTGAAAGAATCCGGTTGGGGTACCCCAGTTCATTGGGAAAATTCCAGGTCAGCGTCATCATCCGCACTCCCAGCCGGTAAAAATCCCTCAGGTAAGCAGGCTCTCCCTGACAGGCGCCTCCTTCCTCAAGGGTAAGCATCGCCGACATCTTTCCTTCTTTCCTGTTATTTTCAATATCCTGCCAGCTTTTTACCATCCCGATCCGGTCGCTGTTGGCCTCCATTTCCTCGTAAAATACATCGATCAGCTTCATGGCATACTCAAAGGGGTTCTTTTCCCGTTCCAGATGGGTATACACGGCAAAGTTCTGCAGCAGATAATCTCCTGCCTGCATTTTTGACAGATCAATATGTAAATCATTTTCGGAAAGCTTTTCTTCCTGCCCCTTTTTTCTGCGTTCATATAACTCATATATGGTATCGCAGTGCATATCTACTACTTTCATTCCTGTCTTTTCCTCTCCTGGCGGTCCTTTTCTCAGTTTATTCGGTTACCTTTTTCTCCATACCCTGTTTTTTCTTCACATGAAGGGCAAACCCTCCTATAGAACGCCAAAGGACCTGCCCTTTTGGGCAAGTCCAGCCTGTAGCGTTATCAAAGAGTCTTCGCCCGCTCCTGAATATTTTTGCGGAAATTAATCACATCATGCTGATAGTCCCGATCCATATTTTCCGAGGTAATCATAAAATCCGCCGTCGCCTTATTGACGGCAATCGGAATATCATATACCTGCGCAATCCGCATAAGCGCTTTTACATCCGTATCGTGCGGCTGTGCAGTCAACGGGTCGGAGAAAAATACCACAAAGTCAATCACACCTTCTACAATCTTCGCGCCGATCTGCTGATCGCCTCCTAGCGGGCCGCTGTTATACCCCTTCACGGTCAAACCCGTCTGGTCTGTGATCATGCGTGCCGTTGTCCCTGTTCCGTACAAATTATGATGTTTCAGTGTGGCATAGTGCTCCTTACACCACTCGATTAATTTCGCCTTTTCGTTATCATGAGCAATCAGTGCAATATCCTTCTTCGGTCCAATGGTAAATGTAATATAATCCTTTGCCATAGCAATCATCTCCTTTCTCTATGGCTCTGTGCATACGCATCTGGCGTACTCCACAAGTTATACCATGAACCTTTCCAAATCACAAGTTAAATTAAAGTAAATATTTTTTAACATTTTTCTGACAAATTGCGTATTTTTTCCTTTTTTTAATCTTAATCTTCTGATTCTTCCGGCTTTTCTTCCTTTTCTTTCGACTTCAGCTGCTGTTCTACCAAATCCCAGATCTCTTCCCGGCCCTGTTTGGTAACCGAGGAAAAGGGAATTATAAGACTGTTTTTGCCAAGTCCCAACCCCTCCCGCACCATTTTCACATGCTTGGGAACCTGGCTGCGGTTCAGCTTATCTGTCTTGGTGGCAATAATCACCGGCATATAGCCGTTGGCCCGAATCCAGTCCGCCATCAGCCTATCGTTTGCTGAGGGCTCATGGCGGATATCGACGAGCAGAAACACACATTTCAGCATGGCGGATTTCTGCAGATAGCGCTCAATCATCCTTCCCCATCTCGCCTTTTCCTCCACCGGCACTTTGGCGTAGCCGTATCCCGGAAGATCCACATAATAAAACGCATCATTGATGTGATAAAAATTGATGGTCTGGGTCTTTCCTGGCTGGGAAGAGGTCCTGGCCAGGGACTTCCGGTTCATCAATGCGTTAATCAGAGAAGACTTGCCTACGTTTGACTTGCCGGCAAAGGCGAACTCCGGGCCGCTGCTCTGCGGCAGCTTGCTGGTAATCCCACAAACCGTTTCCAGTTCTGCTTTTTTGATAATCATAAATTCCTCCGTTTTCTGACTGAATACTGCAAAAGCCTTCCGGGGTCTCCGGCTGCCCTCATTCCTCTGTCAATGCCTCCTTTAAGACCTCCTCCATGGTCTTTACATACACGATTTTCAGGCCTCTGGTAATCTCCTTCGACAGTTCCGCAATATCTGCCCGGTTCTTTTCCGGCACCAGCACGGTCTTGATATGGGCCATCTTGGCTGCCAGGATTTTCTCCTTCAATCCGCCGATGGGCAGCACCCGCCCCCGCAGAGTGATCTCTCCTGTCATGGCCACGCTGGCCCGGACCTTGTGCTCCACCACTGCCGACAGCATCGCCGTGGCCATGGTAATTCCGGCGGATGGGCCGTCCTTTGGCACTGCCCCTTCCGGAATATGAATATGAAGATCATGTTTTTCAAAATAATCGTCCCCGACCGCATAGCGGGGGCAGATGGAACGCACATAAGTCAGGGCTGTCTGGGCAGATTCTTTCATCACATCCCCCATCTGGCCAGTCATCTTCAGTTCTCCCTTTCCTGGCATCACATTCACCTCGATCTGAAGCGTGTCCCCTCCGACACTGGTCCAGGCCAGTCCCCGGACGATTCCGATCTCATCCTCCTCATTTGCATCTTCAAAAGTAACCTTTTCCTTGCCCAGATATTTTTCCAGATTGGATTCCGTCACATGGATGGTTTTTTTCCGATTCTCCAGAAATTCCCGTGCTGCCTTCCGAAAAATCTCTCCGATACGCCGTTCTAAGTTTCTCACTCCGGCTTCTCTGGTGTAATTGTGAATGATTTTTTTCAGGACTCCGTCCGATAACGATACCGGCTTATCCGCCAATCCATTCTTTTCTAACTGTTTTCCCACCAGAAAATCACGGGCAATATGAAATTTCTCATTCTCTGTATAGCTATTGACCTCAATCACTTCCATTCGGTCCAGAAGCGGACGAGGAATCGTCTGCGTCGTGTTGGCGGTGGCAATAAAAAGCACATTGGAAAGGTTGATCGGAACCTCTACATAATGATCACGGAACCGCATATTCTGTTCCCCGTCCAGCACCTCCAGAAGCGCTGAAAAAGTATCTCCTTTATAATCGTTGCTGACCTTGTCAATCTCATCCAAAAGCATCAGCGGGTTTGATACTCCTGCCTGCCGCAAAGCCTCCACCAGCCTTCCCGGCATCGCGCCCACATAGGTCTTTCTATGCCCGCGGATCTCGGCCTCATCCCTCACCCCGCCCAGACTGATGCGCACATATTTTTTATTCAAGGCCCTGGCCACCGATCGGGCTATCGAAGTTTTACCGGTTCCTGGAGGTCCCACCAGACAGAGAATCGAACCCGTTCCTTTCTTTGTCAGCGCACGCACCGCCAGATACTCCAGCACTCTCTCCTTCACTTTTTCTAACCCGTAATGGTCTGCATCCAGAATCTCTTTTGCATGGCCGATATCGTTGTTATCCCGGGATACCTTATTCCAGGGAAGTTCCAGCAACGTTTCGATATAAGTACGAATCACATTCCCTTCCTGGCTGCTCCCCGGCATTCCACGGAAACGTTCGATCTCCTTATGAAGCTTTGCCCGCACCTCTTTGTCAGCTTTTAGATTCTCCAGTTTCTTCTCGTATTCATCCGCATCCGAAACCGGGTCTTCTCCCAGCTCCTGGCGGATAATCTTCATCTGTTCCCGCAGGA
>Ga0137298_11800_pt1 | contig 10264 bp, 7 predicted proteins | sample RamsorincwithD2O_2_FD_97182 | JGI IMG/M metagenome (GOLD analysis project Ga0137298, IMG submission 97182) | Mouse cecal microbial communities from Vienna, Austria - Glucosamine amended with D2O | ecosystem: Host-associated > Mammals > Digestive system > Large intestine > Cecum | place: Austria...
TAACTATAATCTATTTTGGAAAGGAAGTAATGTTACAGATTCGAAACGTTTCGTTCTAAAAGAAAGTACTTTTTTTGATGTTAAATACTCTATCCCAGACAGACAACTACGCTATGATATGAGACGTAATTATCAAGCAGGTTTTAAAGTGCATTTTAAATGTTCATTTATAAAAACTTATCCTACTGTTGATATGTATGTAAATGACATTGAAGATGAAAATATTAGAGATCCTAAAGAGTGGTCTGGAACTGGATTTGCTTTAAACAATGGATATGTTGTAACGAACTATCATGTAATTGAAAATGCCAAATCAATATCCATTAAAGGAATAAAAGGAGATTTCACTTCTAAATATAATGCAACCATTATTGCTACTGATAAATACAATGACCTTGCATTATTACAGATTTCTGACAATAGTTTTAAAGGTTTTGGTTCAATCCCCTATAATGTTAAAACCTCTGTTTCTGATGTTGGCGAAGATGTCTTTGTTTTAGGTTATCCTTTGACTAGTACAATGGGAGATGAGATTAAATTAACAACGGGCGTCATAAGCTCAAAAACAGGATTTCAAGGTGATGTATCCTTATATCAGATTTCAGCACCTATTCAACCAGGCAATAGCGGTGGTCCTTTGTTTGACAACAAGGGAAATCTTATTGGTATTGTGAACGCCAAGCATAAGGATGCAGAAAATGTAGGATATGCAATTAAAACGTCATATTTAAAAAATCTAATTGAAAGTTCAATATCTAATTCGATATTACCCAATAATAATCAAATAGCAGGATACCCATTAACAGGGAAAGTAAAAAATCTAAAGAATTATGTTTTTATGATTATATGTTCAAAATAATATGTACGCAAATTTTTAATATAGAATTATTGCAATAGTTTATGTCCAACTCAACCAATAAGTTATTCAACAATCATACTTCTGATAATATTTTTCAGGAGTTTGAACAAAGATTTAGGTCTATATTATACCAGAAATACACTCATTTAAGTGCGTTGTGCATAGATTGTTATACCGTTTCTCAATATAAACTACAGGAAAATGTTCCTCTAATCGAGGGGCTAAGCAACGACACATTTGCATATTCTATTGATGTCAAATCTGATGGAGTTCAGCGTGCTGTGTTTGCAGCAATCATTCTCTCTCCTGAACTGTATGAGTTGTTTAATTTCACTGAGATGGAAAAGATGGCAGCAATTGCCCATGAAGTAGGTCACGTAATTCATTATTTTAATGAAGCTTTAAGCACAGCTGGTACTATGATGATTGAAATAAAGGCTGATGAGGTTGCAGCCAAATTAGGTCTAGCAGAACCCTTAAAGTCTGTCCTTCATAAATTAAAATCATCAAAACGATATTCAAAAGAGCAATGCCAATTAATGGATTTAAGAATACAGATGTTGAATTATTACGATGTTTCTTGATTCACTCAAAATTCAATTTTAAAACTCGAGTTTAAAGAAATAGTATTACCTTTGCATCAGAAAGAGTTCTTTGAACGCAATTCATAGCAGAACACTGCAAATGGCACAGTTGCTAAGTCATTACCTCAAAAACGGGTAATTCTCCCAAAGCCCTTTGTATAAGGCACTAACGAAAGTTTTCCAGAATTACAAAAAATAATTTGCAGTTTTGCCATAGCATGCGTGATTAATGGCAATAGGCCTTACTCGTAGGCAGTTCTGACTGGCAACTGCAGATTAGTCTGAGGTAGTTCTTGCAATTTGGTCGCGTGCCAATGCCAGCTGGCGTTCGTAAAGCTGGCGTTGCTGTGCCAACTTGTTTTTTTTGTTTATGCAGTAGGCTAGTTGCCATGCCAGTTCTACGGAGCGGCGTTCTATTTTAGAGAGCGGCATGGTGTATGTTTTGTCGCCAATGAAGCTGAGCTTGAGCTGGCTGTCGGGTGCTGATGAAAGATAGCTGCCTATTGTGTCGCATTCGGCGGCAATGAATGTTATGGTTTCTGTTCCGGATGACCTGTAGTTGCGTTCTCCGTCGTATGTAATTTTTGCAGATTCTACAGTTTGGCCATTTGGGGCTGATATGCTTATTTGAGTGTGCCGTACCGGTTTGGCCGTTAATGACGATATTATGGAAAATTCTCCAGAGGGGCTTACACGTCCTTGAATTCCGGTTGTTCCAAATATGTCTGAATTGTCTAGTTGTTTTATTATATAGTAGTCGTAGTCGTGGCCTAGTTCTTTGTTGTGATGGGTGGTGAAGTATGCCATTAAAGAGTCGGTGTGGTGTGAATATAAGGCCTGTAAAGAGTCGGTTTGCTCTATCTGCCTTATGCTAATTCCTTCGATGGCTCTTGGCCTTATGTTTATTGCGGTTCGCTGTATGTCTATTTCTTCGGGATATTTGGCTTTGAGTGTGTCTAATATTTCAAGGGCGTAGTTGTAGTTCGCGGTAGCGACAGCAGTGTCTGCTTGTTGCAACAACTGTAATGCCAGTTCATGGTTTGATTTGCCGGAGCATCCGAATAAAATGGAAAGTGTTGATATTGCCGTTGCTGTAATGGCGTAGATTCGTGACATAAAAATTGGAGTGTTGTTTATTAATTTAAGAGGGAGATTATATGTTGTGCAAATTTATGAAAAATGACGGGTTTTGTGGAAGTTAATCTGGAATTGTTGTGGAAATGGTGAAATTTTGCGTAATTTTGCATGGTTTTCACGATAGAAAGCCTATGAGGTTGGGCGCTTGTGCAACTTTCATAAATAGAAACTTATTTGTTACAATATCTATCGTATGCGCGAAACATTGAAGGCGACCCTTGTTTTGGAGGACGGGGCGCAATTTTATGGAAAATCGTTTGGCTATGAAAGTCCGACGGCCGGAGAAGTTGTATTTAACACGGCAATGACCGGATATCCGGAGAGTTTGACAGACCCGTCGTATGAGGGTCAGATTCTGGTTACCACATATCCTATTTTGGGTAATTACGGTGTTCCTCCTCATAGAGAGAAGAATAGTGTAAGCGAGTATTACGAAAGTGACAAGATTCATTGTAAGGCGATTATAGCCCAGGACTATTCGTGGGAGCACAGTCACTGGCAGGCAGACAGGAGTTTGTCGGACTGGCTTAAGGCTGAACGGGTTCCTGGTGTTTACGGCATTGACACGCGTGCTTTGACAAAGCATTTGCGCGACTGTGGCTCGATGCTGGGAAAGATTGTAATAGATGGTTGTGATGATTTGGATTTTTATGATCCAAATAAAGAAAACCTGGTAGCTAAGGTGAGCTGCCGGTCGGTGGAGGAATACGGATGTGGCGATAAGGTGGTTGTGCTGGTTGACTGCGGTGTGAAGCATAATATAATACGGTGTCTGACGCGGCGCGGTGTGAAGGTTGTGCGCGTTCCTTGGGATTATGATTTTACGTCGATTCCTTATGACGGTTTGTTTATATCGAACGGCCCAGGCAATCCGGATATGGTTGATGTTACGGTTGGGAATATACGTAAGGCGATGGAGGTCAAGAAGCCGATATGTGGAATATGCATGGGCAACCAACTTCTGGCAAAGGCTGCCGGGGCGCAGACATACAAACTTCCGTACGGACATAGAAGCCATAACCAGCCGGTTATGCGGATGGGTACTGATAATTGCTATATAACGTCGCAAAACCATGGTTTTGCTGTTAAGACGGAAACACTGCCTAATGAATGGGAGCCGTTGTTTGTTAATATGAATGATGGTACGAATGAAGGAATAAGGCATAAAGAGCTGCCATTTTTTTCAGCGCAGTTTCACCCGGAGGCTTCGTCAGGCCCGAAAGATACGGAGTTTTTGTTTGATGAATTTGTGAACATGCTGTAGGTTTGCCCGACAGTGTGTTTGTTTTTTTTATAATAGTTTGTAAATTTTGAAATTAGATTAAGATATGTCCATTTCTAAAAAAATCAGCAAGGTTCTTCTTTTGGGCAGCGGTGCCCTTAAAATAGGCGAGGCGGGCGAATTTGACTATTCCGGTTCGCAGGCTTTGAAAGCAATGAAGGAGGAGGGTATAACTACGGTTTTGATTAATCCGAATATTGCCACAGTGCAAACATCGCAGGGCGTGGCGGACATTATATATTTTTTGCCGGTAACACCTTATTTTGTAGAGAAGATTATAGAAAAGGAGCGTCCAGACGGTATTTTGCTTGCGTTTGGCGGACAGACTGCATTGAACTGCGGCGTTGAACTTTATGAGAACGGTGTTCTGGAGCGCTATGGTGTGGAGGTTCTTGGAACTCCCGTCAGTGCAATTATGGATACAGAGGACCGTGAGCTTTTTGTTAAAAAACTGGATGAAATAAATGTAAAGACGATTAAAAGCGAAGCTGTAACGACTATTGACGAGGCTGCAGCTGCGGCAGAACAACTCGGATACCCGGTGATTGTGAGGGCTGCTTATGCGCTGGGCGGCTTGGGCAGCGGTTTTTGTGATAACCGTGAACAGCTGACGGTGCTGGTTGAGAAGGCATTGTCTTTTTCTCCGCAGGTGTTGGTGGAAAAGAGTCTTAAGGGATGGAAAGAGGTTGAATATGAGGTGGTCCGTGACCGTTTTGACAATTGTATAACGGTGTGCAACATGGAGAACCTTGATCCGCTGGGTATTCATACAGGGGAGTCGATAGTGGTGGCACCTTCGCAAACTCTTTCCAATGAGGATTATCATTATTTGCGGAAGCTTGCAATAAAGATAATACGCCATATCGGTATTGTAGGGGAGTGCAACGTGCAGTATGCTTTTGACCCCGAATCGATGGACTACAGGGTGATTGAGGTTAATGCGCGTTTGAGCCGTTCGTCGGCACTGGCCTCGAAAGCAACCGGTTATCCGCTGGCGTTTGTGGCGGCAAAACTTGGTCTTGGTTACGGGTTGTTTGATTTGAAGAATTCGGTGACCAAGGTTACTTCTGCTTTTTTTGAACCGGCGTTGGATTATGTTGTAGTAAAAATTCCGAGGTGGGATCTTGGAAAGTTTCATGGCGTAAAGCGTGAAATAGGTTCGTCAATGAAATCGGTTGGCGAGGTTATGGCAATCGGGCGTACGTTTGAGGAGGCTATTCAGAAGGGGCTGCGAATGATAGGGCAGGGTATGCACGGTTTTGTTGAGAATAAGGATTTGAAGGTTGCGGATATTGACCGTTCGCTCAGGGAGCCAACAGATAAACGTATATTTGTTGTTTCAAAGGCTATGCGTGCCGGATATACGATAGAAAAGATTCATGATTTGACAAAAATAGACCGCTGGTTTTTGTATAAACTGCAGAATATTGTTAGTACTGCCGACGAGTTGGAGACATATAATTTGCTCGAGGATGTGCCTGTTGGATTGCTTATGCAGGCAAAGCAACAGGGTTTTAGCGATTTCCAGATTGCGCGTGCTGTTTATAAGGATAGTGTTGCTGATGCTGTTTCGGTATCGAACAGGGTTAGGAACTGGCGCAAGGAACATGGTGTTGTACCTGTGGTAAAACAGATTGACACGCTTGGGGCGGAGTATCCGGCTATGACTAATTATTTGTACCTGACTTATAACGGGAATACTAATGACGTTGATTATCTGCATGACCATAAGTCGGTTGTGGTACTTGGGTCGGGTGCTTATAGAATAGGTAGTTCAGTTGAATTTGACTGGTGTTCTGTAAATGCCCTTATGGCTGTTAAGAATCAGGGCTGGCGACCGGTTATGATTAACTATAATCCTGAAACAGTGTCGACAGACTATGATATGTGTGACCGTTTGTATTTTGATGAACTGACGTATGAGCGCGTTATGGATATTCTGGAGCTGGAAAACCCACACGGTGTAATATTGTCGGTTGGCGGTCAGATTCCTAATAACTTGGCAACCAGGCTTGACGATGCCGGTGTTCCAATATTGGGCACAACGGCGGGTTCTATTGATAATGCCGAGGACAGGCATAAGTTTTCAGCGATGCTTGACCGTATAGGCGTTGACCAGCCGAGGTGGAGGGAGCTTACGTCGCAATCGGATATCGATGCCTTTGTTGGCGAGGTTGGTTTTCCAGTATTAGTGCGTCCGAGTTATGTTTTGTCGGGAGCTGCTATGAATGTGTGTTCGAACGAGGATGAGTTGCGACGGTTTTTGCAATTGGCGGCAAATGTGTCGAAGCAGCATCCGGTTGTGGTTACAGAGTTTATTCAATATGCAAAGGAGGTTGAATTTGACGCTGTTGCGCAGAATGGTGATATAAAGGTTTATGCTATATCTGAGCATATAGAGTTTGCAGGAGTTCATTCGGGGGATGCGACTATACAGTTTCCTCCTCAGAAATTATATGTGGAAACGATACGCCGGATAAAGAAAATAAGTCAGAAAATAGCTAGAGAACTGAATATTTCAGGTCCATTTAACATACAGTTTCTTGCAAAAAACAACGATATAAAGGTTATTGAGTGTAATTTGCGAGCTTCGCGTTCGTTCCCGTTTGTAAGCAAAGTGCTTAAACTTAACTTTATAGACCTTGCCACACAGGTTATGTTAGGCATAGAGGTGGAAAAACCAAATAAGAATGCATTTGACCTGGATTATGTCGGGGTTAAGGCTTCGCAATTTTCATTTTCGCGTTTGCAGGGCGCAGACCCGGTTCTTGGTGTTGATATGGCTTCGACAGGCGAAGTTGGCTGTATAGGGACAGATACGAACGAGGCTGTGCTGAAAGCTATGCTATCGGTGGGGCTTAGGGTTCCGTCGAAGGAAAAAGGTGTGCTTCTTTCTACCGGTACGCCCAAACAGAAGGCTGATTTACTTGATGCCGCGTATGAATTAAACCGGGCTGGTTATAAGCTTTATGCAACTCCGGGAACACATAAGTTTTTGACAGAGAATGGTATTCCGTCAACAAAGGCTTATTGGCCAAGTGAACCGGACATGAAGCCTCAGGCTATAGATTTGCTGCATGAAAAGGCTGTAGACCTGGTTGTAAATGTGCCTAAGAATTTGTCGGAAACAGAACTTACGAACGGGCGCAAGATACGGCGAGCTTCTATAGACCTTAATGTTTCATTGCTTACTAATGCCCGTTTGGCTTCGGCTTTTATAAATGCATTTACCCAATTGAACATAGATGATATAGAAGTTCGTTCATGGAATGAATACTAGCTTACTGTGTGAAGATTTTAAATATATCGAAGTTAAGATTGTGTATATACATAAATAATTGTTTAACTTTGCATGTTGCAATATTCAGTGTGTTAGCCATATTGTTATTGTGATATGCAAAGTTTATATTTTGCCGAACTTTTATATTAATATATTATTGTATAAAACAATGAATACCAAATGTTTCCGTTTTATGATTTCTGTTGTGGCGTTAAGCGTTGCATTGCATACGTTTGCGCAATCGGCAACAGATAGTGTTACGGAGGATTTGTGCGCGCATATTACTGATGGGGGCAGGGTGGTGCTTAGCATGCCTGTAGAACTGCGTAAGCGTATGTGTATGGAAAAGGCTGATACGCATGCGGAAGTTGCTGACATACAGCAGACTAAAGTGCAAGCGACGGGTCGTATGGGAGGTTATAGGATTCAGGTTTTTTCTGATAATAATTCACGTACGGCAAAGGGTGAAGCGAGGACACGGGCCCGTAATATAAGTTCTCAGTTTCCTGATTATCAGACGTATGTTGTTTATAATTCGCCCTATTGGCGTTTACGTGTAGGAAACTTCAAGACTAATGAGGAAGCGCAGACAGCCGCAGAGGAACTTCGTATGGCGTTTCCTTCATATGCGCGAGAAATAAGAGTTGTCCGGGACCGAATAGTTGTAGATGCAGAATAATTAGATGGTAATGACTCCAGAAGAAACAATAGAAGAACTTTCGAGGCATTATCGTGCCATAATAGAGTTGATAGGAGAGGATGCTTCTCGCGAGGGACTTGTTAAGACCCCGATGCGAGCAGCAAAGGCATTGTATTATGCTACAAGCGGTTACCGTGAAGACGCAAAGGCGTTGATGCGTGAAGCCGTATTTGAACACTGTGGTTCGCAGATAGTTATGGTGAAAGATATAGAGTTTTACTCGTTTTGCGAACACCATATTTTGCCGTTTTTTGGCAAAGTTTCTGTTGGATATATTCCTGACGGAGAGATAATAGGATTGTCAAAGCTAGCCAGGGTTGTAAATGTTTTTGCCCGCAGACTTCAGGTTCAGGAACGATTGACAAAGGAAATTTGCAAGGCGGTGTCGGAGTCGATATCAACTAAAGGTGTTATGGTTGTGTGTGAAGCCGAACATTTGTGCATGAAGATGAGAGGTGTTGAGAAGCAGGACTCGTCGACTGTTACGACTGATTATATAGGTGCATTTGAAAAAGATTCGAGTCTTAGGCATGAATTTTACCAATTGTTAGCATCGAAGTAAGTATTATACAAAAGGCATAGGATTAACTGTGCCTTTGTTTCCTATATTATTTTTCTCATAATGGGCATTATGTTAAATAGAGATACGGGGATAATGGAGTATATAGCCTTACCTAGCTTGTTCTACTAATCATAATGTGAATTGTATATGTCTAAGCTTTGAATCTTTTTAATTGCTTCATGCTTCTTGTCGTCAGGCATTGTTTCGTCATGACATGCTTTGCATAATCACTGGTTTATATGTAATATATTTCTGTCGTGGTTGTGTTATTTGGCTCGAGCCAATATGCAACCTCTCCGACTGCAAATCTAATAGAGGTATATTTGGTGGTGTATTGACAGCCCTAACGAGGTCTACGCTACGCTTGCCCACGTCGTTTTTTTGCATGTGTATGGACTATGGACAAGGCATTACGGTTGGTTTGATGCAGTGGCTGCTGTGAGGAAACAGCTTTGTGTTAGTGGTTTATACGCTGTTGTGGTTTATGCCCTTTGTGGTATTTGCTGTAAGTTAATAAAATAGGTCCGCATATATGCGCTTCGGATGGCCTTCAAAATATGATTGAATCTAGCTTTTGCCTATGTTGAGTATGTCTTGTTCGAATGTGTCACGGTTTATTGCGCGGTTTTTAAGTCGGTTTCTGTAGCTGTAAATTGTGTGGACGGAATAGTTCAGTGCTTGTGCTATTCGTGGGCTTTCTTCTACTCCAAGACGGATGAATGCCAGTATGCGCAGGTCGGTGTTTAAGAGTTCGTTATTGGTAAGTGTTATTTTTTCTTCTGGCTTGAGCAAGTTGTTTACGTCTGATGGGAAAGTTGGGTATATGTGTAGAAATGCCTGATCGAATGTTGTGTAGAATTCTTGAATCTGATCTTCGACAAAACGTCCGGAACGAGTCATTTGATATAGCTCGTCAACGCGACCTGTTGATATTTTTCGTGATGCTATTTTACAGAATTGGTTTAGTTTGTTCATGTATATGGTTGATAGGTGCAGAAACTGAGACATATACATTTCTTTTATGACATTTGCTTTTCGAAGGTGTTTTTCCAGTCGTTTCTTTTTTATGAGTTCTATGCGGAACAAGAGTGTTATTGTGATTAGGATGATAACAAGTGCAGCCATTGTTATAACTGCGGTATATAGTCGTTTTTGCGACTTGTTTATTGTTTCGCTGTGTGCCTGCTGGATTACAGGGAGTGCCTGTGATGTTTGCAGCATGCGCATAACAGCATGGCATTTGACGGAGTTGTCGAGGGCTATTGCCAGATATGAATATGCTCTTTTGAGATCGCCATGGGTGTATAGTTGCTGCCCGAGGTCTTGTAGGGAGACTATTTCGAGTGTTGCAGACTTTATGTCGGCTATGGCTGATTTTGCGAGGTAATAAATTTCTTCGTTATGGTTTGAATTGAATGCCGCAATTTTGCTTAGTTTGTGGTTTATTCGGGCGGCCATGTATGGTTCGAGTGGATGCCGGTTGTTTAGGAGGCTATGGAATAGTATTCCTGCTTGTCGGTATTTGCCTGTCATGAATAGGTACTCTGCCCTATTGTATGTGTTTATTGGTGTGTTTGGGTCGGTGTGTTTAATTAGCTGTTCTTGAAAATACATTGATTTTTCTATCCAAATTCGGTATGCTTCGGGATTGTCGGAATAGAATGAGGCGACATATGAATATAGTTGCCGTCCTGAATCCAGGGCTAGTATTTTTAACCGGCCATTTAGCGAGTCTATATGTATTGTGCTGTATTCGGCAATAGCTTCATTGAATAGTGCCACAAGCGGCATGGTTTCGCATTTTTTTATTTTGAATTTAATTTCCCATTCATTGTGGTTGTATAGTGCGGCTGTGTTTTG
>Ga0137298_11806_pt1 | contig 10225 bp, 11 predicted proteins | sample RamsorincwithD2O_2_FD_97182 | JGI IMG/M metagenome (GOLD analysis project Ga0137298, IMG submission 97182) | Mouse cecal microbial communities from Vienna, Austria - Glucosamine amended with D2O | ecosystem: Host-associated > Mammals > Digestive system > Large intestine > Cecum | place: Austria...
AACACCAGATTCGTTAATTCTGAATCGTCAATTATCCAACAGACTAATTTATTGAAGCATCAAGAGGATTAAAGCGCAACAACATTGTATTCCATTTATCATATGCATCTGCATATTTGTCAGCAAAGATAGAATACGGAGCACAGATATAAACAGCGCGGCGGGCACTATCCGCAACAGAGCGGAAATGCGTATCGCTGTTATAACGGGAGCTGTCAACAATATCCACTTTACGCACTGTTCCGTCTTTGTTAAGAAAAGCGCGAATTTCAATCACCATATCTTTGATACCCATAGCGCCGGGATCAAGATTCCAACAAGCGCGCAAACGGCCGGCAATCGCATCAATTTCAGAAATCGTCAACTCACTGAAATAAGAACCGCCCGTTCCGCCCTCAATACCCATATTATTGACTTTAGTACCTTCCTTAATCGTCGCAGTCTGGTCTTTATTGCCAACTTCTTTTTCCAAAGCATCTACAGAAGCCAACAAACTCTTTAACGGATTCGCCAACTGAGGTTTGCCTTTTTCAGGTTGCTTTTGTTCTTTTTTCGGCTGTGGTTTGGGTTTAGGCTTAGAAGCAGGAACCGGAGGCACAGGCTTTTTCACCGGTGCTTTAGGCTTCTTCGGCTGCGGCGCAACCAGATAATCTTTCTTCGGTTCAACCGGCGCTTCATCCTTGGGAGCAGGTTCATCGTCCTGTTGTTTTGTTACCGGACGCTTATCATTTTTCTGCGGTTCTTCTTTCGTAAAATTATTTTCAATTTTACGCTTAACCTTGCTCGCCGCTTTATCTTCTTCAGCAATTTTGGCTTTAGGCGGCAGATTGGTCATTTCCGAAATTTTAACATTATTCAAATCGACAATAATCGGCACTTGATTAAGCGTAGACTTGTTACGCCAAAACAGCGGAATATCCACCGTAATCAGCAAAAAAGCCACAAAGTGCAACGCCAGCGATTTGTATACAGACTGTTTCATCGGTTATTATTTCTTCTTCCCAGTGTGAGGTTGAGGTTCAGTCTTCAAACCAACCTTGCTAAAACCAGCTTCTTTTAACAAAGCCATTAAACCGATAACCCGGCCATATTCAGCTCCGGTATCACCGGAAATCGTCACTGTCAGCTCGGCATTTTCTCCGCGGATTGCCTGCAATTTGGCAACAATTTCCTCTGCCGGAATTTCCGTCTTGCCGATATAATAGTAGCCGTCTTTATCCACGCTGATATTGACAGAGGTTTCCTCTCCGGCCAAAGCCTTCCCGCCAACTTTAGGCAAATCCAACGCAATGCCTGAAGTCATCAACGGCGCAGCAACCATAAACACCACCAACAGCACCATCATCACATCCATCAGGTTGGTCATATTAATATCGGCATTTCGACGACTGACATAGCGAGACGCCCGACGTCCTCCCTGCTGTTGAACAAGATATCCCATGCTTATTCTCCGGCCATGTCGGCTTTAATTGCCGTATCATCAATTTCACGTGAGAGAATGCTGGAAAACTCAGCCATAAAATTCTCCAGTTTTTTAGCAAAACGATCAATATCCGAAGAAAGCTTATTATAAGCAACCACCGCAGGAATAGCCGCAATCAAACCAAAAGCAGTGGTAAACAATGCTTCCGCAATACCCGGTGCCATCGCTGACAATGAATTGCTTTGCGTTGCCGCAATCGCATTAAAGCTGTTGATAATCCCCCAAACGGTACCAAACAGACCAACCAACGGAGCCACCGAACCGGTAGAGGCCAAAAAGCCCATACGAGTATCCATCTCATCCAGCTCTTTATCCATTGAAACCATCATCGCCTTTTCAATACGTTGCTGCAAAGACACACCGCGAATTCCACGATCAGTTTTAGACTTGAGAATATTAGTACGCTTCCATTCTTTCATCGCAGCCACAAACATTGCCGACATCGGATCACGCGGACGATTGCCAATAGATTCGTATAAACGATCAAGCGAGCCTCCGGACCAGAACTTTTCTTCAAAACTCTTGGTATATTGTTTAATCTGCCGCAGGGCTCCGAATTTCTCAATGATAATCGCCCAAGACCATACAGAAGCGGCAATCAAACCAATCATCACCACTTTGGTAACCATATCCGAAGCCCAAACCAAATCCCACATAGACATTTGCTGTGCCGCGGTTGAAACAACATCATTCAAAGTTTCCGTTTCCATTTCCATCTCTCTTGTCAGCATAAATAAAGGTTGCGCATAAAATTTAAGCGCAACGTAGCATAAAATATTAAAGATTCAATTAACCGCTTTGATTATTCAACATAAAACTTGATTTTTCGTTCTTTTTATCTACACTAAACGCAACATATAATTTTTAATTCTTATTATTATGAAAAATTTGATTATTTTATTTCTGCTGGCATTAGGCTTAGCCTCTTGCAGCAACAGCGTCTATGACAATTATCAGGAAGTGGATAAAGGGATTGTGGTTTGTATCGATTCGCTTAACGACCGAATAGCCATTCGGCATACCGACAGCACAATTTGCACATACAGCCTCAAACACAGCTTTGATGATATGTCACTATTTACCGGAAAATATCCCCGGAAAATCAAAGACAATGATACCGTCTGGATATACGGCAAAGGAATGGATTTCGTGGCAACCAAGCTTGATGTCATGCAAGCAAGGAAAGTCAATGACTTCCTTAATGACTATAATTTCAAACGTTTTTATGACTGGAAAAACCTACTCAAACTGTTGGGAATATTCATTGTTGTCACCCTTGTTTTTTCGGTTCTCTTAGGCTTTTGCAGAAATGGAAATGACGGAGTGACAGAATTTTTCATATTTCTTTCATGTATGTGCTGGATAATCTCATATGCCTATTATACACATGAGATCGCAAATATCGGCATAGACCACAAACTTGTTCCCGAATGCAGCGGAAAAGTTGTCAAAATCGAAAACAACACCGTTTGGCTTGACGAAAACCATGTGCTCCGTTTTACTTCCGCTGAAGATATTATGACGAATAACACCATTACAAGCGGACAAATGGTTTACGCTTACAGATATGTCGAAAGACTAAGCAACAACGGCTGCAAGATTTTTCTGTCATCGAAAAAACTTTCTCAATCCACGTTGGAAAATAGCAACAGCTATCCAAACCTGTTCTGGAAAACTTGCGGTTTTTTCGCTGTATTATGTGTTATCAGCACATCATTTGCGTATAAAATAAATAAAAAACCAAAAGACTAAAGCTCTTCAAGCACCGCTGAATTATTTCAGCGGTGTTTTTCTTTTTTATCATTCCTGCGACAAACACACATCTCTCCCTTGTTTCAAGGAAAAATGGTCGCACCCGCCGTGCGGGTCACCCCTACGAGAATTGGAAACAATCCGAGGATGAGGAGCCTAAAAAATACCGTCATTGGAGCACGACAGCTTCGCTGCTTGCTCACTATGTTCCGAGGAACAACCCAAAAAATGTCATTACCCGGCTTGACTGGGTAATCCAAGTGAACAAATAAAGTCTTATAAAATATAGCCGGGATTGCTTCGCTCCGCTCGTAATGATAATTTTATAAGATGCCTGATACTCGCACACAGCCGTGTGCTCATAGGCATGACATTTTTCGCTTCCGGCGTCCGGGGCATCCTGAACGCTCCCGTCATCCTGAACCGTGAAGCGGTGAAGGATCCATGGTTAAACCGGCACAATGTCAGCAATGCGGTTGCTCAAGCATGGATTCTTCGTCACGTTGTTCCTCAGAATGACCTGTATAGCAAAAATAACATAGATTCCAGATGTAAAGGTAAAATATCAAGCCCCAGGCACTGCCTGCAAACATGACAGCTTGTTTAGCAGATCCGCAGGGATTCGAACCGGACGCTTACGCCCCAAATCCACATACGCCACTTTGACCTCGACAGTTGCCAATAAGGTTTCGCCTCGATAAATTTCTTGATACATGATGGCTGATGCTCCTTTGGCTTCACGCATTTCACAGGTGACAACCAAGGCATCATCCAAAATGGCCGGAAGTTTGTAATCAACTGTGCAGCTGCGCACGGTAAAACCACACTTATCTTCCGCTTCCAAAGCCTGTTGTTGCTGACAGCCTAATGCGCGAATAAACTCTGTACGCGCTCTTTCGGCAAACCGCAAATAATTAGCATAATAAACTATTCCGCCGGCATCGGTATCTTCATAATACACTCTTACCGGAAAAGCAAATGTTGCCCCGAAAAATTGACCGCTGGCCGGCTGCACATCATAAGTCATTACATATCCTCTTCAATCATTTTAAGCAAATCAAATTGCGGATCAGCCGGACGCGTCTTGCGAATTTGCGGCAACCCCAGATATTCACGACCGCTGTCAGAAATAACCCGACCGCGCGGCGTACGCTGCAAAAATCCCAATTTCAACAAAAACGGCTCAATAACTTCCTCAATCGTATCACGCTCTTCAGACAACGCCGCGGCCAAAGTATCTGCCCCAACCGGACCACCGCCGTAATTCATGGCGATACACTCCAAATAGCGGCGGTCAAAAGCATCGAGCCCATAATTGTCAACATCCAGACGCCGCAAAGCCTTATCGGCAATTTGGTTATCAACTTCAGAAGCATCAGCCATTGCGCCGAAATCCCTTACCCGGCGCAGCAAACGTCCGGCAACACGCGGCGTTCCCCGGGAACGCTTGGCAACCTCCATCGCTCCGTCATCAGATATCGGCATACCCAACAAACGCGCACCGCGAACAACAATCTTTTTCAATTCTTCAGGACTGTAAAAATCCAGACGCAGCGGAATCCCAAAACGTTCACGCAACGGCGTACTCAGCAACCCAGAGCGGGTCGTTGCCCCCACCAAAGTAAACGGCTGCAAATCGATTCGCACTGAGCGGGCAGATGGCCCTTCGCCAATAATCAAATCCAGCTGAAAATCTTCCATTGCCGAATATAAAACTTCCTCTATCGCCGGATTTAAGCGATGGATTTCATCGATAAACAACACATCATTACGTTCCAAATTTGTCAGAATAGCCGCCAAATCCCCGGACTTGGAAATCATCGGCGCAGAAGTCGCGCGAAAACCGACGCCCAATTCCTTAGCAACAATAGAAGCCAGCGTGGTTTTGCCCAGTCCGGGAGGGCCAAACAACAAAACATGGTCCAGAGCTTCGCCGCGTTTTTTGGCGGCTTCAATAAAGACCTTCAGATTTTCACAAACCAACGGCTGACCGACAAAATCGCTCAGACTTTCAGGGCGCAGACTAACGGGCATTCCCGTATTCTGCTCATCTTCATTTAATTTTTCAGGACTGACTAAGCGTTCGTTTTCCATGTTATTCCTTAGTTGCAAATTCTTTTAAAGCCAACCGGATTAGGCCGGAAACATCCGCTGCCGGCTCAGCCGCACTGGCTTTGTTTACTGCCTGATAAGCTTCCAAACGCTGATATCCGAGATTAACCAAAGCAGATATTGCATCTTCCATTTTGCTCGGATCATCATCCCGCGCAAGCAATTTATCCTCATATGTTTCCGTAGCTTCCGTTGCTTGCCGTTCATCCATATTTCCCTCCTGGTTCAAGTCACCAATTGACGTTGCTTCCCAAGGCACGGTGACAATCTTGTCTTTCAACTCGGTTACAAGACGCGCCGCCAACTTCGGCCCAACACCGCTGGCCCGTGTGAATGAATTTTTATCCTGCGCCGCCACCGCTTGCGACAACTGAGCCGGCGATAAGACCGACAGGATGCTCAAACAAACTTTTGCCCCCACGCCCTGAACTTTTGTCAGCGTCAGAAACCATTCTTTTTCCCAAGCATCAACAAAACCAAATAAAGTAATACTGTCTTCACGCACCACGATTTCAATCAACAAGCAGTACTGTTTGCCGCGAATTAATTTACCCAAGGTTTTAGCGGAAGCAAAAACCAGATATCCCACGCCATTGACATCGACTATTGCATAATCATCACCGATAGTATCAATAAGCCCGCGCAGTTTTGCAATCATTTATCCATCCTCTTTTTTTAATATACTCTCAGCTTATACAAATCATCTTCTCTGCGCAACAGTTTTTTTAGAAATCAAGAACAAAAGAAGAACTAAAAAAGCCGGCATTTTGCCGGCTTTTAATAATGAAGAAAACCGAAAACACTTAACCGTTTCCTTCATTAAACTCATCTGCAAAGTAATTTTCGCCCACAGATAACATAATCATAAGGGGCACAGTTTCCTCATTTTGTTGAAGCGCCATAATCTCATCATAACAAGCCCGACCTTCAACATCATTTACATCTTCCAGATTTTTAACTACCCGCATAAAACAAGGAAACTCGGAAGACCAGAAAATCATCTCGCTCTCTTCGGCTGTCGGATTTTCATACCACGCCTGAAAATACAACTCTGTTTCAACATCCGCGACAATCAGAATCCGATGCCCTTCTTGCTTCAGATATTCTATCGTTTGTTGATAAAGAACATCATTCGGGGCAATACAGTCCTCATCCTTAATACGGGATACAATAGAAGAACAAAGGGAATATAATTTTTGATATTCCTTGTCCTTTTCACAAATATTGGGGCAGCAAACATCCAATCCGAGCGATTTGCGCAAAATGCTGTAAACATCTTTAAATAACAAACCGCACACCGCTCCGGTAGCCAACTTAAGCAAACCGCTTGCCGGCCAATTTTCAAACATCCCTAAAACCGGATAACGGTTATAGGTTCGAACTATTTTTGCTAACTCTTGACGAACTTTTTCTGCTTTTTCTTTTGTGTCCATAATTATAAAACTTTAAATTCAACATAAAAATAATTTTCTTAATGACACGCTAAACTTTTTAGGAAATTTTGTCAAGAACATTAAAATAACCACAAAAAAAGGGAGGGGATAAGGGGAAAGACTAAAGCATCAGCACAGAAAAATGCGGAGAATGAAGCGAGTAGTAAGAATTCAGAGAAGAAAAAGCGGAGCGTACATTAAAATACATGAGCATTTTTCTTACTCGCAAATTCTGCTCTAATTCCTCATAGAACGCATTTTTCAAAAAACTTGGATAACGCGGTAGATAATAAGAAATAAAGGCAGAAGTACCGGAAACAAATCTTGAAAAAGGCATTATATGAGGGGAATAGAGTAATTTCTAGGAAACTAAAAAATTTTAGCGTACATAAAAGTACGTGAATTTTTTAGTATTCCGTAAAATTGCTCTAGTCACCCATAGAATGACTTTTTCTAAGGTGATAATGGGTAATTGCCATAGCCAACGCATCCGAACTGTCGTTATTCTTGGGTTTACAGCCGGGAAGAAGAATTTTAACCATGGTTTCGACTTGTGATTTTTCGGCGCGACCGACACCGACTAAGGCTTTTTTGACTTTGGTCGGTTCGTACTCGCATACGGGAATATTGAAAAGCGCCGGTGCTAAAATAACAACCCCGCGCGCCATGCCAAGCTTAATGGTTGAAGACGGATTTTCATTCAAAAAAACCTGTTCTATTGCTGCTTCTTCAGGATGGTAAGTTTCGATAACTTCATTCAGAGTACGGTGAATAAGCGCCAAACGCGTATAAATCGGCTGTTTGGGATCTGTTTTAATAAAACCGTCCGCCACATAACGCAAACGGTTATTCTCCACCTCAATAACGCCCCACCCGGTCGAAGACAAACTGGGGTCTAGCCCTAAAATCCGCATTTTAACATCCTGCAAAAAAGAAGCCGCCCGAAAGCGGCTTGACTAAATTATTATTCTGCTTCCAGCGCAGCCATAACATCATCTGAAAATTCAGCGTTATGATAAACGCGTTGAACATCGTCATCTTCTTCCAAAGCATCGATAAATTCAAGCAGTTTTTGCGCTGTTTCTTTATCTGTAACATCTGTTTTAACTGTTGGTTTCCAATCCAAACGAGAAGCAGACGGCGTGCCAAATTCTTTTTCCAACGTTTCGGTAACGGCGTTCAAATCATCCGGCAGAGTTTCAATTTCATGATGTTCTTCATCAGAAACCACATCATTAGCACCGGCTTCCAAAGCAGCTTCAAAAATCTTATCAGAATCAGCAACGCTTAACGGATATTGAATAAAGCCGATACGTTCAAAGTTAAAAGTTACAGATCCGGACTCGCCCATCATTCCGCCGCGCTTGCCAAAAATAGTGCGGACATTGCCGACCGTACGATTTTTGTTATCGGTCATAGCCTCCACAATAACGGCTACTTTACCAGGGCCAAAACCTTCATAACGCACAGCGACAAAATCGTTGCCACCGGCAGTTTGGCTGGCTTTGGCAATAGCGCGTTCAATATTATCTTTCGGCATACTTTCCGCACGGGCAGCCTGAATAGCCAAACGCAGACGCGGGTTTTTATCAGGTTCGGGCAAACCGCTCTTAGCGGCAATGGTAATATCGCGGGCTAATTTTGCAAAAACGCGGGCTTTCTTAGCATCCTGCGCCCCCTTGCGATACATAATATTTTTAAACTGGGAATGTCCGGACATTTATTTCCTCCTAAAAAACTTGTAATTCGGATTGCTTTTACTGCAAATCCTCGCGAAAATCAACCCCCTGCACATAATTTTACTAAAAAAAACTTACTCCGGCATAAGGATATAATCAATTTTCTGACTGCCGGCGTGCAAAACTTTAATCCCCACGCCATAAATATCAATCAACCCCTGTTTATTGGGAAAACTGATATTTTCAAAACGTCCGTTATCACCGCCGGAACTGCTGTAATCATAATATGTAAAAATCATCCGATCAAGTTTTACACCGCCGTATTTAATATCATATCCCTTAACCGGCTTGGTTTGCTCTGTCTTGGAGGTAACAACCGGCTCAAAATAAAAATTCGCGGGATAAGCCACATAATCCGGCAGCAGCAAAACCAAACGTTTATTTTGGATTTTGCCCATTTTATGATACGGAACACCATCGCCGTTAATCAAAATCACAATATCTTTTTCCTTGGTCGGAAGCAGCATCATCCGTTCGCCGTCAACCCAACTTTCGCCAATGACCTGCAATTTTTCATTTTTCTTATATAATACCGGGATTGACGCACTGCTCAAACTGCCGTTCATCGCCGGGCGCACATATTCGGCCTTATAAAAATCCTTGCGATAAGTTTTCAAATCAGCCACGGAGTAGCCGACATAAGCCGAGAGGATTTTATTCGGTTCAAACTCGCGCTCGGTAATATATTCGGTTTTCACCAGCTGTAATTCGGTATCATAGAAATCTATCTCATAGGAATTCCAAGCTTCAAACAGACCATTCCGCTGCGGAAGAATAGAATAGCTTCCAGCCTGCAAGCAGGAAGACAGCATCAAAACGCTCAAACCGGCAATAATTTTTTTCATCGCATAATCTCATTTTAGGGTTTAATTACCATACTTTGTATACTATAATCGCCAGTTAGTAAATAATTGATTATAAGTTATAGGACAAATTATGACCCAATCCGGAAGCTGCTGGCTGATTAAATTCACCCCTTGCGAAACTATTGACGAAGAACTCTCTTTCTTTTTTGAGGATTACTTTGACGTTGTTGCCGTCAATTATACCGATGATGGTTTGGAAGAATACGTCGGCTACAAAGGCTCTGACTTCAATGAAGATGAGCTGCGCCGTTCGGCAGAAGCTATGGGGATTGCTCTTCCGCCTTACACTAAAGAATTTCTGGAAAGCAAAAACTGGCTAAAGGAAAACGTCATCAAATTTGCTCCGGTTGAAGTTGAAGACTTTATAATCTATGGGATTCACGAACAAAATATCCCTCCGTCAGACAAGGTTACCCTGCGCATTTACGCCGCCACCGCTTTTGGTTCAGAGCACCAAACGACTAAATCCTGCCTAAAAGCCATCAGCTATTTGAACAAACTTCACGCCCCGCACAAAAACATTCTTGATATGGGCACAGGCTCAGGCATTCTGGCATTAGCCGCCGCCAAACTTTGGCAGGGAGAAACACATATTACCGCTGTCGATATTGATCCCGAAGCCGCCGCTGTTACGCTCCAAAATGCCAAAGACAATAACCTTAAACATCTTTTAACTGTCGCCGTCAGCGATGGTTACAACTCTGACTTGGTTCAAAATAATGCGCCGTATGACATTGTTCTGGCAAATATCCTTGCCCGCCCGCTTATCGGCATGGCCCCGCAATTATACGCGGCTCTCAAACCCGGCGGATATTGCGTCCTGTCCGGTTTTGTTGAGGA
>Ga0137298_11807_pt1 | contig 10222 bp, 11 predicted proteins | sample RamsorincwithD2O_2_FD_97182 | JGI IMG/M metagenome (GOLD analysis project Ga0137298, IMG submission 97182) | Mouse cecal microbial communities from Vienna, Austria - Glucosamine amended with D2O | ecosystem: Host-associated > Mammals > Digestive system > Large intestine > Cecum | place: Austria...
AAGGAAAGGATGTGAGGAAAACAAATGGAAATTATGAGATATAAGGGATATTGGGCAGAAATTCGATATAGTGAGGAAGATAAGTGCTTTTATGGTGTTGTAGAAGGTCTAAACAATGATCGTATTTCTTTTGAAGGAAAAGACAAGGAAGAATTAAAAAAGGATTTTCAAGATGCTATCGAAGATTATCTACAACTATGTCGTGAACAAAAAAAGAAGCCAGAACGACAATTAGAGCAATAACAAGAATACTTTTTGTATAATTTTTACCAAACAAACCCATACTAGTAAAAAAAGGAAGGGTTTGGTAAAAAGCATGAAACGAACTTGGATTGTATGTGGACTAATTCTTGTTATGGGAACGGCTATCGTTTTTGGTATCTATTTAGCCAATCGAGATGCCATTGAACGCAAGCGAATTGATGCGCAGACACAGGCTAAATTTGAAAACCGAATAGAACGAGAAAACAGGGAAGAGAACTTGCTAGAGACTGCAAGCACAGAGGAGAAAATAAGTCCAAATGCGATGTTACAAAAAAGAGTTTACTATATGATGTGCGACCATTTAGTCCAAGAAGAAGAAAAAGTAACGCTCGGGGAAGTAAATTGTACGCGAGAAGAATTCGAGAAAAAATACACAGGATGGAAGATAGAAGTATTCTCACCAGAACGAGTTGAACTGTATCAAGAAGTTGCAAAGACTTGCCCACAACATTTCCGCTTGCGAGAAGCAGAGGGCGTAATTGTTATAGACCAAGCCAATGAAAAAGGTGTATACAAGGAGATTGAACAAACGGAAATTAATACCAAGTATTTATCCGAAGAAGACCAAGAAAAATTAGCGAAAGGTATTTTAATTGTAGGAGAAAATAAATTGAATAGTACCTTAGAAGATTACGAATAAAAAAGACCAGAGAAAAATCTCTGGTTTTTCGTTATTTTTCTTTTTTTTGCTTGTCCTTCTTTTTCGTACGAAGGTCTAAATTAGCACCTTTCACATTTTCCGTATTTACTTTCAAATAGCCATGACGGTAGAAAGCATTAAAATACATGAGAAGTGAAAATACTGTTGTAATTAAGGCAAGTACATAAAATGGTGTATCAGCAACAAGGAAAATCTTAGCAAAAACATTCTCGCTTGCAGTTAAGAAACTTGCAAATTGTTGTTGGCAAAGAGAAATCACGATGGCAATATAGAATAGAACAGTTGCTAATTTTCCCCACCATTTGCTGGATACAATGAGTTCTTTTCCATAAAGGAAAGAGGCACCAGCAATCATAATGGCTTCTTTTACGAAAACAACAACTAAAATCCAAATGGGAATAATTGAGCCAATGGTTAAGGCAGCCAATACAGCAATTTGAGTGGCTTTATCTGCTAACGGGTCGACTAATTTTCCAAAGTTTGAAATGCAGTCAAACTTGCGAGCAATGGTTCCATCTAAGATATCTGTAATAGCCGATACGGTTAATAGAATAAAAGCTAAGATATAGTTTTGTTGTAAGATTGCAACAACAATAAATGGTATCAATAAAAAACGTATAATAGTTAAGATATTTGGTACATGTTTTAACATAAGTTCCTCCCAATCTAATCCGTGATGAGAAAGACAAGTTGATCTGTTTCTTCATTTCGTGTGATTTCTACTTTTTGACCATCATTTAATTCAGCACGTAAAATACGGTCAGATAATTCGTCTTCGACATATCTTTGGATGGCTCTGCGAAGTGGGCGGGCTCCATAGGATAAGTCGGTTCCTTTGGTCAAAAGAAATTCTTTTGCTTCTTTTGAAAGACTAATTTGAATATTTTTATTGGCTAAAATGGCTTGTGTTTGACTGAGCATTAAATCAACAATTTGAAGTAATTGCTCTTTAGTTAGGCTATCGAATACAACAATTTCGTCAATTCGGTTTAAGAATTCTGGACGGAAATATTGTTTCAAATTTTCCAATACTTTTGCACGATTTTGGATGGTTTCATTTCCAAAGCCAATCATATGACGTGTTAAGTTAGAGCCTGCATTAGATGTCATAATGATAATGGTATTTTCAAAGCTTACGGTATTTCCTTGTGCATCGGTCAAGCGACCATCGTCTAAAACTTGTAATAGGATGTTGAAAACATCTGGATGTGCTTTCTCAATTTCATCAAAAAGTAAAATGGAATATGGTTTACGCTTTACCTTTTCTGTTAATTGTCCAGCGTCATCATAGCCTACATATCCTGGAGGAGAGCCAATAAGTTTTGAGGTAGAGTGGGACTCCATATATTCAGACATATCAATTCGGATAATATTTTCCTCACTGCCAAACATTTCATACGCAAGTGATTTGGCAAGTTCTGTTTTACCAACACCAGTTGGTCCAACAAAAATAAAAGATGGTGGACGTTTTGTGGATTGCAAACCTGCTCGGTTACGACGAATAGCACGAGATACCACAGTAACAGCATCTTCTTGTCCGATTAAACGCTTATGCAAATTGGCTTCTAAGTTTAATAACTTTTGTGTTTCTTTTTCTGTAATCTTTTTAACTGGGATTTTCGTCCAATTCTCAATGACTTGTGCAACATCCTGTAAAGTAAGGTTTTTCAATTTAATTTTCTTATTCAATTCTGCAATTTGGTCATTGATGGTACATTCACGCATTTTCAAGTCAGCGGCTTTTTTGTAGTCTTCTGTCGAGTCGGCAGAAGCGGCTTCTTCTTTTTGTTCTAAGACTTCAGCAAGTTCATTTTTCAAAATTTCTAATTGATAAAGTTCTTTGTTGTTCAAGTTAATGATAGAACAAGCCTCGTCTAAAATATCGATGGCTTTATCTGGTAAGAAGCGGTCGTGGATATATTTTTCAGACATGACAACCGTTTGATGGATAACATCATTGGAGATTTTTACTTTGTGAAAATCTTCATAATATTTCTTAATGCCGATTAAAATTCCAACAGTATCTTCAACGGAAGGTTCTTCCACAAGAACTGGTTGAAATCTCCTTTCTAAAGCACTATCCTTTTCAATGTATTTGCGGTATTCCTTTAAAGTAGTTGTTCCAATGAGTTGAATTTCGCCATTGGATAGGGAAGGCTTTAGAATATTAGCCGCATTCATAGCGTGTTCGGTATCGCCAGCCCCAATAATATTATGGATTTCGTCAATGACAAGAATAATATTGCCAAAGGATTTACATTCGTCAATTAAAGATTTCATACGAGACTCGAACTGCCCACGGAACTGGGTTCCAGCCACAATAGCGGTCATATCTAAAAGATAGACTTCTTTATTTAAGAGTTTGGCAGGTACTTTTTGTTGGGCGATGCGTTGAGCTAAGCCTTGTGCAATCGCTGTTTTACCAACACCAGGTTCGCCAATTAAGCAAGGGTTATTTTTGCCACGGCGATTTAAGATTTGAATCATTCTTTGGATTTCACGGTCGCGTCCAATCACTGCGTCTAATGCACCAGACTTGGCTTTGGCTGTTAAATTCGTGCCATAGGTATCCAAGAATTTCTTTTTATTTTCTTTCTTCTTTTTTTCTTTTTGCGCAGTTGTAGTATTGCCACCTTTTTTGGAAGGCTGCGCTTCAAAAGATCCATCCGTTTTCGCACTAGGGCCACTAAACAGCCCAGAAAGGATAGAACCTAAAGGTGTTGCTGTTTCTTCGTCTAAATCAATTCCGTTTTCTTCTGCTATATTTTGAATACTTTTTAAGTCTTCTTCATTCAAATTTTCAGACATATCTTTGAACATAGACTCAAATTGTTTAGTCATATCTTGTAAATCTTGTTCAGAAAGGTTAGCCTGCATACTAATCGCATCAAAAGGGTTAATTCCTTTTTCTTTGGCACAATCATAGCACAAACCTTCTACTTTTGGGGTTCCATTATTGTCCGGCTTTTGGATTAAAATAATGGCACTTTTCTTTTGGCAAACTGAACATAGCATAAATTTTTAGTCTCCTATTCCAAATGAAATATTTTCATATATATACAAAATATATCATACCGCAAAATAGCGAAATAGTCAAATGAATTTTTTGTGAACAAATGCGAAAATGAAGCAGTTTTGAGGCTGCTTCATTTCCTTTTTTAGCGAATTACAAGATTGTATATTTTATTTTTTACATAGATTTCTTTTACAATTTCTTTTCCACCTAAGTTATTGACAATGGTTGCATCTGCGTGAACAATTTGGCGAACGGCTGCTTCATCGGCGTCAAGTGGAACTTGTACCACCGTTTTGCGTTTTCCGTTAATTTGTACAGGAACTTCAACGACATCGTCAATAATCTTAGTTGGGTCGTAAGTTGGCCAAGGAGTATTGGCAATGGTGTCTTTTTCGCCTAAGATTTGGAATAGTTCCTCCGTCATATGTGGTGCAAATGGGTTAAGGAGTTGCAAGAAAGTTTTGAATTCAGCACGGTTAATCTTCTTTTCACGATAGAAATCATTAGTCAAACTCATGAAAGTTGCAACAGCAGTATTGAATTTCATTTCCTCAATATCTTCGGATACTTTCTTAATTGCTTTGTGCATTGCTTTTTCAAAAGTAGGGGAGAAGGTATCTCCATCCACTAAGAAATCTTGCAAATTCCATACACGGTCTAAGAATTTACCACAGCCACGGATGCTTTCCATAGACCATGGAGCGGTTTGATCAAATGGTCCCATAAACATTTCATAAACACGGAAGGTATCTGCCCCAAATTCATTCACAATATCGTCTGGATTAACAACATTACCTTTGGATTTGGACATTTTTTCGCCATTGGAACCAAGTATCATACCATGAGAGGTACGTTTTTGATATGGTTCTTTGGTTGGAACAACACCAATATCATAAAGGAACTTATGCCAGAAACGAGAATAAAGTAGGTGAAGGGTTGTATGTTCCATACCACCATTGTACCAATCAATCGGAGACCAATATTGTAAGGCTTCTTTGGAAGCAAGTGCTTCGGTATTATGTGGGTCCATATAACGTAGGAAATACCAAGAAGAACCAGCCCATTGTGGCATCGTATCAGTTTCTCTTTGTGCAGGTCCATGACAATGTGGACAAGTGGTGGAAATCCACTCGGTTTGTTTGGCAAGTGGGGACTCGCCATTTTCGCCAGGTTCGTAATCTTCAATATCTGGTAATACCAAAGGTAGATCCTTTTCGTCTAGTGGAACCCAACCACATTTTTCACAATGTACCATTGGGATTGGTTCGCCCCAATAACGTTGACGTGAAAATACCCAATCACGAAGTTTGTAGTTTACTTTTTCTTTGCCATAACCTTTTTCAGCAAGATAATCAATGATTTTTTTCTTGGCTTCTGCAACCGAAAGTCCATTGATGATTTCAGAACCAATGACAACACCAGTATTGGTATCGGTAAAGGCTTCGTTTGGATGGTTTAACATGTAGTAAGCAAAGTGATTGTTTTCCAAGTTAATAAATTCTGAAATATCTTTTTCAGCAACCCATTGGTATTGATGGTTTTTGGTTTCTCTTTCATCAGTTGGGACTTGTGCATTACTACCAAGTTCAATGTATACAGTGGTATATCTTGCATAACGATTTTCACCTTTGTGTTTTGCATAGAAATAGTTGTGCATTTGGTAAGGAAGAACTTCGATGGATTTTACATCTGTAAAACCAGTTTCTTCTTTCAATTCTCGAACGGCTGCTTGTTCAGCACTTTCGCCATTTTCAATTCCGCCAAGAACAAAAGAATGCCATTTGAAATTTCCCCAATCCAAGCAGAGGTATTTATCTTCAGCCCAATGTTTTGCAATGACTAAAACGGTATCACGTTTGACACATGGTTTATCTTCTCTTGGGGCATCTTCTGGGTCGGTACTAATATAGAAAGGAGCAATGACTTGTTTAATTGGAAGATGGAATTTAGTAGCAAAGTCATAATCCCTTTGATCATGAGCAGGTACTGCCATAATAGCACCAGTACCATAGGATACTAATACGTAATCTGAAATCCAAATTGGAATTTTTTCGCCAGTTACAGGATTGATAGCCTTAATTCCTTGAATTTCAACACCCGTTTTATCTTTGTTTAATTCCGAACGTTCAAAAGCAGATTTTAGGCTTGCTTGTTGTTGGTAGGCTTGGACTTCTTCTGAATTGGTGATACGGTCTTTTAGGGTTTCTAAAATCGCGTGTTCTGGAGAAATGACCATATAGGTTGCACCATAAATGGTATCTGGTCTTGTGGTGTAGACAGCAAGTGTTAGGTCTGTATCAGCAATCGGAAAGTTAATTTCTGCACCAGTGCTTTTTCCAATCCAGTTGCGTTGTTGGGTTTTAATTTTTTCTAGGTAATCGACGTCGTCTAAATCTTGAATTAAGCGTTCTGCATAATCGGTAATTTTGAGCATCCATTGGCTTTTTTCTTTTTGCACAACAGGGCTACCACATCTTTCGCAAACGCCATTGACAACTTCTTCGTTTGCAAGACCTACTTTACAACCTGTACAGAAGTTGATTGGCATGGTCGTCTTATAGGCTAAGCCGTGCTTATATAATTGGATAAAAATCCACTGTGTCCATTTATAGTAATTTGGGTCAGTTGTATTGACTTCGCGTGACCAATCAAAAGAAAAGCCTAATGCTTTTAGTTGGCTTGTGAAATGCGCCACATTGTTTGCTGTTGTGATTTTTGGATGCACATGGTTTTTAATTGCATAGTTTTCGGCTGGAAGACCAAATGCGTCAAATCCAATTGGAAATAGGACATTGTAACCATCCATTCTTTTTTTACGAGCAATAATATCTAAAGCGGTATAACTACGAGGATGTCCAACATGAAGACCTTGTCCAGATGGATAAGGGAATTCAATTAGCCCATACCACTTCTTTTGGTCTGTGTTTGCTTTTGCATTGAAAGTACCTTCTGCGTACCACTTTTCCTGCCACTTTTTTTCGATTTTCCTAAAATTGTATGCCATTGTTTCAATCAATCCTTCCTTTTGTAATTCTTTTCCTTGCGCTATTATACTACACCTTGCAGGAAAAGGGAAGAAGAAATATAAGATTTTCAAAGGAAAAAGCAAAGTCGAAAAAACGATATTCCAAATACTGGTAAGGCAAAATTGATTTTATGTTAATTATGTGGTATAATATAGAGTATAAACTGGGCTTAGCTCAGATGTAGGAGGACTGCAAAGTGTCACTGAGAGAAGAACTATTGGCAGGGCGGAGATTTCAGAAAAGTCAGGAGTCAACCAGCCCGAATAGCCTGCAGGAAGCGGCTAATGGCATCATCCAGGCAGAAATTCTGCCGCTCTTCAGTAACCTCTACGAACAGTGGAGGCTCCACAGCCATCTGTTCCACTGCTTGCTCGTGGATGTAAACTTCAGCAAAGAAGGAAGTTACACCATCCGGGTAAGTCCCTGTCTGGGATCGGAAAGGGAGCAGAAGAAGGTAGTCTTCTACCAGAACAATGCCTTTGATAAAGGGGCGTTGTGGCGCGAGGTGGAGCGGATTGCCAAAAGTGAGTGGAATTTGGAAAATGGATCTGCCCAAGGAATTGGGGAATATTTCCTGATGCCCCTCTGCTAAAAGTTCCAAAAAGCAGACCCTGGTGTGCAATGTACACCGGGGTTTCTGCTTGGTGAAAGAACGGATTTGATTTTATGTAAATTTTGTGATATAATGGTTACATATAACCTGGGCTTAGCCCAGAAGAATAGGAGGACTTGTTATGTCTCTAAGGCAAGAGCTGGCGGTAGATCGGCGCTACGTAGCGACTCGCTATGAAGAGCCCCAAGGCTACCAGACTCTGCAAGATGCTGCAGAAGATATCATTCCGGAGTGCGTTTCGGACAGCGGACCGGCTGAAAATGTCGGTGCATTTTGCGAATGATCAGATGTACACCATCATCCCGACCCCGATGTGGGAACAGGAACAAACTCCACCGGCGAATCGCCCGGAGAAAGTTCCGTGTGTCCAAGTGTATTACAGCGAATATTTTGCTGCCTGCAACCGCGACCAACTGTGGGAGGAGGTGGTCCGGACTGCAGCCAAAGACGAGTGGCAGATCGAGGGAAAGATTAACCCGGAAAAGAAGAAGGCTACTTTCATCCTCGACATCACCTGACGCAAAAAGTCCAAAAAGGCAGACCCTGGTGTGCATTGCACACTGGGGTTCTTGCTATGAAAAATTGATTTTATGTAAAAATTGTGGTATAATAGAGAGTACAAACTGGGCTAGCCCAGGAAATTAGGAGGACAGCATATGTCATTGAAGACCGAATTGGCACTTGATCGGCGCAAAATGGAGGAACTGCACGAAGGGGCTGAATGTCCCAAGTGCGAGAGCGAAGAGGTAGAAGACTTTTTCCGTGAGGAAATCGTCCCGTTTTTCTACCAGATCCGTCTGGAAATTTCTTTCCGTGACCCGAGACTGTATCGGATTATGCCAACCCCCGTCTGGACGGCCAACCCGCAAAAGACCCAGCAGTACCAGAACCGAATTCCATTTGTGCAGGAGCACTACACAGACTCCCTCACAACGCGGAACAAGGACGAGTTCTGGAGCCAGGTTTCCGCGTTGGCCAATGGCGAGGAGTGGGAAATCGGAGGGGAAATTGACCTCAAGGAGAAGGAACTCATCCTTACCCTGGATCTGATCTAAGCCATAAGGTTCAAAAGCAGACCCTAGCATGCGAATTGCGTGCTGGGGTTCTTGCTTTTTCGGAAGAGGCTATGATATAATACAGAATGCAAAATGGGACTTGTCCCAAGAAGTTGGAGGGCAGAACATGTCATTACGATATGAACTATCTGCAGACTGGCACTATGTGAATACGTATTGGAAAAGAGGTGGCTTTCAGAACCAAACCCTGCAAGAAGCAGCGGTAGATATCCTCAGGAGAGTGATTGCCCCAACGTTCCGCACCATTCACTACGAAAGCCGTTATCGGAAGGAAGAAGTACTGACACTCAAAGTTGATGTGAAAGGGCAACTATCCTACACGGTAAATCCGTATCCCGATTGGGATTATGCTCATACGGGAGCATCCCCGGAAATCCAGACCTTTTTGAGAACCTACCACTATACGGCAGAATTTCCGAAGGAGGAATTGTGGAGAAAAGTAATTGACATTGCCACCGAAGAAGAGTGGCAAATTGAGGGCGAAATGAATGCAAGACAAAAGGAAGTAATTTTGACCCTGCATTTGCTTTTTTTCCCATTTTGTGATATACTCGAATAGTTTGAAAACTTAGAAAAAGGAAAGAAGGCTTTTTGCATGCAAAAGCAAATGGAACAACTAAAAGACCAAATCATTGCTGGTATTCCAGATGGGTTGTCGATGATGGAACAAATTCGCTATTTATATATTGAACTAGGGAAAATGGTTAGTTTTGATGAACGCTATTGGAAAGGCAATTCCAAAATGCAAAAGAAAATCTATCGAGGGTCTTTTCGCAAAAAGATTGAAGATTTAAGAACTGACCGTCGTATCATTTGTGTGTCCCTTTCGGTTATGTTTCAAGAATTATTAACCGAAATTGGGGTATATGCTTCTCTGAATCAACCGGATCCAGAAGATCCTCACATAAACAACCTTGTCCTTTGCGATGGCAAGAGATATGTGATGGACTTACAAAGGGATTTAGAATATATTCAAACCAATCGTAGAACTCGCTTTTTCGGAAAAGAGAAAATGGCATTTGATACCTTTGCTACTGTATCCGAGGAAGAAGAAGAAGCCATGGACCGTAAAATTGGCTATTACCGAGAAGAAAATGGTGGCTATGATTATGCACAAGACTACTTGCAAGATATGAAAGAGCAGTTGCAAGCAAAAGACAGGACACTAACTGAAAAAGTAGAATTTATATTAGCCCAATCTTCCAAATTCAAAAATTTAGCACAAATGCACATTGTAGAGAAAAGTAAATGGTATAACCTCTGTTTTCGTGCGTGCTTGACGCGAAAAGAATTAATCAGTATTTCGGAAGCCTTTTTAAGACGCGTTTCGGATGACAGGCTCGTTTCGACCATCAGTGTTCAAGACCAAGCCAAAGAGCAATGTACAAGATTTGTGTATGCAGAAGGAAATGAGAAATATTATCAAATCGAAGAACAGGAGTTAGAAAGACTAATCCAAAGTGGAGAATATGTGACAACAAGGGATCGATTGGTAAAGAATAAACCAAATCATACCAACCTTTGTGTTGCACCAACGGAACAAGAAGTAAAATAACGAAGGGAAAA
>Ga0137298_11815_pt1 | contig 10177 bp, 10 predicted proteins | sample RamsorincwithD2O_2_FD_97182 | JGI IMG/M metagenome (GOLD analysis project Ga0137298, IMG submission 97182) | Mouse cecal microbial communities from Vienna, Austria - Glucosamine amended with D2O | ecosystem: Host-associated > Mammals > Digestive system > Large intestine > Cecum | place: Austria...
AAGTATAATATCCTTTTATTAAAGCCGAAATGGCATTAATAAAAGGGTATTTTTTATTGGAAGTCATAAAAATATAACTGTGCTTTGATAACAATCTGTTATAATAAAAGGAAATAAACGGTTATAAAAATAAAGCTATAATTTTTTGCAGGCTAAAGAAAGAGTGTGGGTGAATTTATGAATGAATTGGAAAAATGCCTGGCAGGGCAATGCTACGATTGCCATGATAAAGTTTTTTTGGATTTTAAGAGGGATGCGAGGCGGCTGTTGAAAGAATATAATTCTTTGGCATATGAACAGAAGGAAGAAAAAAGGAATATTTTAAAACGATTGTTTGGGCAAATCGGAACAAATGTGTCTGTTGGGTTGCCTTTCTGCTGCGATTATGGCAGAAACATTTATCTTGGGAATAATGTGTCCATAAATATGAACTGTACATTTGTGGACTGCAGTCAAATAGTTATTGGCGATAATGTGCTGATTGCATCCAATGTACAACTTTATACCGCAACGCACCCTGTGGAACTGGCGGAAAGGTTAACCCCGGATTGGAATGGGGAAACAGGGGAATATTTTTGCCGGACCTACGCATTGCCTATAAAAATCGGGAATGGATGCTGGCTGGGCGGGGGCGTTATTGTCCTGCCTGGTGTGACCATAGGCGATGGCTCTGTAATAGGGGCCGGAAGTGTTGTTACGAAAGATATACCGGAAAATTCGCTGGCAGTAGGGAATCCTTGCCGTGTGATAAGGAAGATTAACGGAGGACGTGATATCGTATAAATATTCGTTAGGGCTTGCGGAATGTAACCCAAAGTGGACTGGTCATAAAATATTAAATTGGATATTCAAACAAAGCCAATTGGGGATTAAAATACATATCAACTGGTAATTCTTTATCCGGATTCGTATTACTGGAAAGCAACAACATAATGCTTCAAAGGCTCTTAGAATAATGGAGGGAAATAAATGTTATCAGAAAGATATGAATCGAATAAACCGCTTGCCCAGATGTTAAAGGGTGGGGTAATTATGGATGTGACTACACCGGAACAGGCAAGGATTGCGGAGGAAGCGGGGGCATGTGCCGTTATGGCCCTGGAACGGATTCCGGCGGATATCCGTTCCGCAGGCGGCGTATCCAGGATGAGCGACCCAAAAATGATTAAGGGGATTCAGGAAGCGGTATCCATTCCGGTCATGGCGAAATGCAGGATTGGACACTTTGTAGAAGCGCAGATTTTGGAAGCAATAGAAATCGACTATATTGACGAAAGCGAAGTGCTTTCCCCGGCGGATGATGTTTACCATATCGACAAAAAGCAGTTCAAAGCCCCTTTCGTATGCGGCGCCAGAGATTTAGGGGAAGCCCTGCGGAGGATTGAAGAAGGGGCATCCATGATTCGCACGAAAGGTGAGGCGGGAACTGGGGATGTGGTGCAGGCCGTGCAGCATATGCGCAGGATGAACAGGGAGATAGCGGAAGCAGTTTCCATGAGGGAGGATGAGCTGTTTGAAAAAGCTAAGAGCTTACAGGTTTCCTACGGCCTTTTGGAGTATGTCCATAAGAATGGCAGACTTCCGGTGGTAAATTTTGCAGCAGGGGGCGTGGCGACCCCTGCCGATGCAGCGCTTATGATGCAGCTTGGTGCAGAAGGCGTGTTTGTAGGCTCCGGCATCTTTAAATCCGGCAACCCGAAAAAGCGTGCGGCAGCAATTGTAAAGGCTGTGGCCAATTATCAGGATAAACAATTGCTGGCAGAGCTTTCGGAAGATTTAGGGGAAGCCATGGTTGGCATCAATGAGCAGGAGATAGGGCTGTTAATGGCGGAGCGGGGGAAATAGTTTTTCCTCAATTTGCGCCATCTGCATGGGGCTTAACGGACCGAATTGCATGGCACCGGCGCTTTCCGCAATCTGGGCATCTGTACGGAAGCCTGGAATGGGGATGGCCCGGGGGCTGCGCGCCCAGAGCCAGGCCAATGTACCTTGTACTAAGGTGCGTCCGTTGCTGGCGAGGATTTCCCGGATTTGTTCTATGCGAGAAAGGAATTCCTCCGATGGCCTGCCGTTTTGGAAAAATTTGAGCCAAGCCTGGTTTGCCCTTCCACGGATGTCATTGGCGTTCATTACCATATCGGCCCGGTATTTCCCGCTAAGCAGCCCCATGGCCAGGGGGGAGCGGTTTATGCTGGCCAGGTTTTCCGATTCGCATAAGGCCAGCATCAGGGCATTGTCATCAAAGATGTTTTCATTGTGCTCGATGGCGGCACAATGTTTGCCGGGGGCTATTGCAGCGGCACGCTCCGTAGAATCGGTGGACCAGCCATAGGCGCGGATTTTCCCCTGTGCAACCAGCTTTTCCATGACTTCGATAACATCCCCTGCTTTTTCGGCAGGATAATCCCCTACATGGAGAAGATATAAATCGATATAATCCGTACAAAGACGCCGCAGGGAGTCCTCGCAGGAAGAAATAATAAAGGATGGGCTTAGGTCATAGCCCAATTTTTCCTTACGTTCTTCGTCAAAAACCCAGCCGAATTTGGTGGCGATGACGGCTTGGCTTCGGCGTCCTTTCAATACTTTTCCAATTAAATGTTCACTGTGTCCAGCGCCATACATATTGGAGGTATCCAGAAAATTGATGCCTTCCGCAAGACCCCGTTCCAGCCCGCGGATGGAAGCATTATCATCGGTGACGCCCCAGCCAATTGGCTGGCCCTTTTCCCAGGCAGGGCCTCCGATGGCCCAGCATCCCATTCCCAATGCGCTGACTTCTATGTTGGATTTTCCTAATATACGTTTCATTTTTCCTCGTTTCTGCGCTGCTTTTTAATTTGTTGTTTGAATATCAGGTTTGTACATGCAACGCGGATATAAACCTGTATTTTTCAGTGGCTTGCAGTAATGATTTGCAGAAGGCCCATGAAGGCAACCAAACTGTAGATTAGCGTGCCTACCGTCTTCTTTTGCATGTTTTTTGTAAAATGCCGTCCAATCCAGACTGCCGGTATAAGCACGATGACACCCAAGGCGGAAAAACCGATAACGGTTGGCGTCAGATTGCCGTAAAGCATATGCAGCAGAAGATTGTAGATGGAGGTGAGCAGGAAAGTTGCCTGTAGATTGGCGGTATAGGGTTCGTTGCTGTCACAGGCGAAATAATAATAGGCGGCAATCAACGGGCCGGCGATGTTGAACGTATTGAGCAGCCCGGCGAAGATGCCGATGCATATGCTGTTTGGGAGGGAAGGCTTAAGGTGCAGCCGGCCTTTTATAAAAGCGAAAAAGGCGGCCAGGAAGAGCAATACACATCCCATCCCCCGTTTGAGGATGAGTTCGTCGGCCGAGAACAAAAATGATATGCCGATGGACTGTCCAACAAGGCAGGCGGCTACAGTAGGAAGCACTGCCCGGAGATGTACGTGGCTGCGGAGATTCCAAAGAATCTGGCCGTTTATAACGATAGAAAGCAGGGCCAAAACAGCCACGGAAATATGCATGGGCAGCAGCAGCGGCAGAAAGCAGGAAACAAATACGCCGAAGCCAAAGCCGGTCAGGCATTGTACTGCCACGCCGCCGATTAAGATAATGACAAACAGAAAATAATCCATGGTTTTATCCTTTCACTGCCCCGGCAGCCAGGCCGGAAACTACCCATTCCTGTAAAAGTACGAATACAATAATGCTGGGAATGATAACAATGATGGTAGCTGCGAACATTACGCCATAATCCGTGCCGAACTGGCTTTTGAAATAGTATAGGGCAACCGGGAGGGTACGCGCTTTATTGCCAGTGGTCAGCGTCATGGCAAACTGAAATTCATTCCAGCATAAAAGAAAATGCAGTACACCGGCGGTGGCGAATCCAGGCTTTGCCATGGGCAGGATGACCCAGTGAAAGGTCTGGGTAAAAGAAGCGCCATCCAGGTAGGCGGCTTCCTCCATTTCCCGTGGGATGGTGAGGAAGTAGCTGGAAAGTATGTAAAGAGACTGGGGGGCGCCAAATGCAGCGTAAACAATCATCAGTCCGTACAGCTTGTCATAAACCCCCAGGTTTTTTGCGGTTAAGTACAAAGGCTGCAAGAGTGCCGCGCCGGAAACCATCATCAGTGCCGAAATCAGTGCGATGACCACTCCTTTAAAGCGAAACCGGAATCTGGATATTACATAAGCTGCCATGCCCACTACTGTGAGGTTAAATAGCGTTCCGAAAATAGCAATCAGGATGCTGTGGACATAGAAACTGGCAAGGGGGGCCATTTCAAAAGCTTTGGCATAGTTGCGGAATGAGAAGCTTTTGGGCAGGGCCAGGGATGTATTGATAATCTCGGCATTATTTTTAAAAGAGGATAGCAGAACCCAGGAAAAAGGCCCGATAGCCAAAAGCATCAAAACGATTAGGAAAACATAGGTCAAAATACGGCCCAGTATATGTAAGCCCTTTTGGGGGTGACAAAGATACTTTTTCATAACGTGACCTCCTTACATGTCCGATTGTCCTACCTTAAAAATCAGGCGGATGGTGAAAATAATGGATATTCCGAAAATAATCAGGAAGGTGCCAAGGGCATTGGCATATCCGAAGTTGTTGTCCATAAGTGCCGATTTCATCATCTCTTCCATCCGGTGTCGCACTTCCGGCTGGGAATCTATAATATTATTCTCCTGTTCATAATCCGTTTCCAAATCATACAATTGGTCTTCCATTTCCCAATCAAACAGCCGCACATACCGTAAAGTCCCATCTTCATAATCCGTTATGGCATCGGCAGGTACTTTAAATACCGGATAAGGCGTCCATTTCAGGAATTGTCCCCCTGTAATCTTCTCCGGAGCCGATATTCTGCAGTTGTCGCCGGAAATATTGCTGTAATCAAAATAAACACGGATATCCGTCATCATGGTTGTATACAGATTCAACGGGCGGTTCTCCTGATTAGGGGAACGGAAATAAGTATATCTTCCATCGGTAATATTCATCTGTTTCCCAAAATATCCATAAATTGCATGTTCCCGCACCTTCTCCGCTTTTCCTTCCATCAGGGGAAGCAGCGATTTCCCATGCACAGGATTGCGGCACACCTGGGAAGAAATCCCGTAAAATTCCATTAATGTGGGCAGGATATCAATATTCTGTGTCAAAGCCTGTATTCTCTCCCCTGCGTGACGATTCTCCGGCAAATGCACCATAAGGGGAATATGGAATACTTCGTTAAATGCAGGCATATAATTTTTCGCCATATAATCATGCTCGCCAAGCATATACCCATGGTCTGTCGTATAAATGAATAACGTATCCTCCCACATATGATGGCGGTCCATTACCTGGAAAATTTCCCCCAGATAAACATCCGTCATATATAAAAGCGCCAGATACCGCTTACAAAGATGGGCTACTGCCTCCTTATCCAGCCCCGCGTCCGCAATCGTCTTATATTCCGGCCACATGCACAGCAGCCCCTCATAGCTATCCCCTACCAGTTCCAAATATTTCTCCGGCACATCGAAAGGCTCATGGGGGTCAAAAGGCTCCACCCACAAAAAGAAATCATCACAGTCATGGTGTTCTTCCAGCCACGCTGCCGCCTTAGCCATCACCTGGGCGCTTGGATATTTTTCCTCATCCCCCTTCCACTGTTCTCTGTTATACCAATACTGGGATACCATCTTCCCTTTATGCTCCGGAATCTCCTTTTTCCGCAGCCTGGAAACGCACGGGTCCCATTCCTGCCCCCGCACCAGCTCCCAACTGTCAAACATCTGGCAATAATTCTCTCCCCCGATTTCAAAATAATGATAATGGTCAGTAATCATATGGGAAGTCACACCACCCTTGCCCAAAGCCTGCGGCAGCGTAAAATCAAAAGCCTCAATAGGACCCCAATTCCTCTCCAGGAAGTTCACCCGCCCTGTCATAATATCCCTCCGCGCAGGCATACAGGGCGCTGAAGCCGTCCAATGATTTTCAAATGTCACCGACATTTCCGCCAGCCTTTCCAAATTAGGCAGCCGTATCCCCTTCTCATTATACATCCTCAAAAACCGCCGGTTCACCGAATCCGATAGCAATAAAATACTCCTCAAAACCATCCTCCTTCCTATTACAGTTCTGCAAGCCCTTTGTTACCACCACTTTATCTCATCCGTAATCCTGTTCCGTATCGCAATAAATTCTTCCGAATAAATATCCCTTGGCCGGGGCAGATTAACCTCCACAGTATCCTTCACCCCTGTAGGCTTCTGGGAAAGCACCAATCCCTTTTCCGCCAGGTAAACCGCCTCTTCCGTATTATGGGTGATGAATACCACCGTGCTTCCCAGCTCCTTCCACAGCCGGATTACCTCATCCTCCAGGTAAAACCTTACTTTTACATCCATCTGCCCGTAAGGTTCGTCCATCAGCAGCAAATCCGGGTTCATGGCAAATGCCCTGCCGATGACTACCTTTTGCTCCGTGCTGACGGAGAGTTCCCCCGGAAAACTATTCCGGTATGCTTCAAGCCCCATCAGCTTCATAATCCTGTTTACCTGTTCATCAATATACTCTTTCGGTTTCTTTTTTATCTCCAAGCCGAACCTTAAATTTTGCTCTACCGTCAGCCACGGGAAAGCCGATGCCTCCTGAAACACGAAAGCAATGTTATGCTTCCTCGGGTCCGCCCTCTCCCCGTCCAGCAGGATTTCACCGCTGGTGGGTTCCGTCAGGCAGGTCAGCAGATTCAAAAACGTTGTCTTCCCGCATCCGGTAGGACCCACCACGCAGACAAAATCCCCATCTTTTATCCGGAAGCTGCAGTCCTTTAATACTTCCAAATCCCCAAAGCTTTTGCAGAGATGATTTACCTCCACTTTATCTCTTTTGCATCCCTCCATATCAATGCCACGCCCTTTCTATCCTTTGCGCTGCCAATTTCCTTTTCCCACAGCACCAAAGATTCTCATTCCAAATATCGGCACTCATGTTCTATTCCAGCCCCAAATCCATAGCATCCGTAATCTCCTTGCGCATTTCCATAAAAGAACGGGATACATTGTCCCTCGGCCTGGGCAAATGGGATAAATCGTATATTTCCTTTACCACAGCCGGGCGTTTGCTCAATAGCACAATACGGTCGCCCAAATAGATGGCTTCTTCAATATTATTGGTAACAAACAGTATAGTCCGCCTGTCCTTTTCCCATATCCTCAATATTTCATCCTGCATCTGATAACGGGTCTGCGCATCCAGCGCCCCGAAGGGCTCATCCATCAGGAGAATCTCCGCATCCGCATTGTATGCCCTTGCGATTCCTACCCTCTGTTTCATCCCGCCCGACAGTTGGCGGGGATAGCTTCCCTCAAACCCTTTTAATCCTACCATCTCCAGGAAACGCATTCCCGACTGGCGCCTTACATTCTTATTCACACCATGGTATTTTGGCCCCATCTCCACATTCTGCATGGAATTTTTCCATGGCATAATCGCCATCCGCTGAAATACCATGGATATCTTCTCGTCTGTACCATGTATTTCCGTTCCATCCCTGTATATCTTGCCGTTTGTAGGCTCTTCCAGCCCGCACAGCATATTCAGGAAAACGCTTTTGCCGCACTGGCCCGGGCCTAAAATGACAAGGAATTCATTTTCTTTTACTTCCAGGGAAATATCCTCTACCGCATCCATATCTCCTTTTGACGAAAAGTAAATTTTACACAGATGCTCCGCTTTTAACTTTATTTTTCCATCCAAGGGCATATCCACCTCTCAATTCTATTAAATATAAAGGACAACGCTGCTCCTATCACACCGATGAAAATCATGGCCAATAGGATGAGCGGGTAATCGCTCACGTCCTGCCCCCGGATTACCAGGAATCCCAGCCCGCTTTTCGCAGAAATCATTTCTGCCGCCAGCATAACCACCCATCCCGTCCCTATTGCAGTACGGATACCGGCAAAGATGGACGGAAAGGCCGTTGGCAGAACAATATCCGTCAGCAGTTTCCTGCCATCCGCCCCGAAAATTTTCCCTGCATCCGTATTCAGCCTGGGCACCATGGCAACTCCCGTATACGAATTTACCACGATAGGAACGAAGGTTCCCAGGAAAATAATAATAATTTTAGGCAGTTCCCCTATACCGAACCACATGGTAATCAAGGGAATCCATGCGATAGGCGGAATCGGGCGGATGGCTTCAAATATAGGACGTACAATCCCGCGGAACGTTTTATTCCATCCCATCAGCAGCCCCAGGGGAATTCCCAGGATAATCGAACAAGCCAACGCTTTTACTACCCGCAAAAGGCTGATTCCCGCATGTTCAAAAATTGATTTTTTTGCAATGGGCTTTTCCAATGTTACTAAAAACCGTTCCCATACCTGGGTCAGATTAGGAATCCTGTAATCCGTATATGCTGCGACGAAGTACCATAGCGCGATAAAACACCCTATGGAGATTACCGGAAAAATACCCAGCATTATATGATAATATTTATTCTGCTTTTTCAATTTATCTCGTCACCCTCCATCTCAGTACAAAGCGTTCTACCCTGTCAAACACAGCATTGAAAATAATACCCAGTATCCCAATCATCACCATTCCGCTCATAATCAAATCCACACGCCCATAGGTACGCCCCATTAAAATCATATAGCCTAACCCCTTATTGGCCGCCAGCATCTCCGCTGCCACCAGTGTGGACCAGGCATTGCCAAGGGAAATCCTCATCCCCGCAAATACCATGGGCATCGCCGAAGGAATCCCCACCCGGCAAAAGGTCTCCCATCTGGAAGCGCCGCATGTGGCCGCCACATTCACATATACCTGATTTGTCAGTTTTATCCCGCTGTAGGAATTTATCAGGCATGGAATAAATGCGGAAAGGAAAATAATAACCGCCTTCGCTTCCAGGCCAATCCCCAGGAATATAATCGTAAATGGTATCCAGGCAATCGGCGGAACCGGCCGGAGCACCTCAAAGACCGGTCCAATCAGCCTGTCTATCGCCTTATACCACCCCATCAGCAGCCCTAGCGGTATGCCGATGAGCAATGCCAGGGCATATCCGCTAAGTGCTACGATAAGGCTGGAGGTAATATGGGCTAACAGAAGAGAACCCTCCGGTTTCGTATCGCTCATTTTTATTCCCAGGGTTTTTACTACTTCCCATGGTGAAACAATCAGGTTTTTCGGGATAATCCCGAATCGGGCCACCATATCCCAAAGAAGGAGAAGTCCAGCGATTCCCACGATTCCCAGGCACAGGTTTCGGATACTTTCTTTCTTCATCCGGCCAAGCGCTTCTCTTTTTTTCGATTCACGAATCATTTGCTCCATATCTGTTCTCCCATTTTTTATTCCGCGTAATTCTCCTCATAAAATTCAATTGCATTCATCAGCATCGTACCGTCAAACCCATTCATCACTTTATCCATATCCGCTTCCGAATAGGTACCGCATGCAATATAATATTTCATTGCCATTTCCAGGTTTGCCGAAAATTCATCCCCTTCAAACATAGCCTTATACTCTTCCACTGTCGGCGCATCGCTCTCCTGTACATAGGACAGGGCATATTCTTCCGTACATGTAACGCCTTCATCGATGCAAAGGTCATAATAATACTGGGCGGCTTCTTCCCTGTTTTCATTTACCCACATCGTTCCCCTGAAAATAACGTTCATAATCTTTTGTGTAGTTTCTTCGTCTGCAAGAGCTTTGTCCGAAGCAAGGATAACCGAAGGGACAAAAAGCTTCGCCGCCTCACAACTGGATGCCGGAATCAGGCCTTCACCTTCCCCATCGGCGCTGAATGTGGACCAAAGGCAAACCGCATCGCCTTCACCGGCCAGAAATGCCTGATATGCTGCCGCAATTTCCATATGTACAATATTCACATCATCTTCCTTCAACCCCAAAGCGTCCAAGGTTGCCAAAAGCTGCAGATGCCCCAGCGAGCCCTTGGTACAAAGAATGGTTTTCCCTTTATAAAGCTCCGGCGTACCATAAATGCCCTCATAGCCTTCTACCTGCCCCTGCCCTGCCAAAGCAATTTCGCTGTCAGGCCGCACATAAAGCTTCTGGGAAGAATAATCCCAGAATGAAAATCCCAGGCAAGTCAAATCATAGGAAACCAGCCCTGTAACCCCTGCTGCAATCCCCATAACGCCCACGCTCCATGAATCGCTG
>Ga0137298_11820_pt1 | contig 10145 bp, 6 predicted proteins | sample RamsorincwithD2O_2_FD_97182 | JGI IMG/M metagenome (GOLD analysis project Ga0137298, IMG submission 97182) | Mouse cecal microbial communities from Vienna, Austria - Glucosamine amended with D2O | ecosystem: Host-associated > Mammals > Digestive system > Large intestine > Cecum | place: Austria...
AAGCAGAGCGAGTATGAGAAATATTTGGAACAATTGTCGGAAAAATATTGTGCATACTGGAACAGCGCGGTAGCGGAGCAGCAGGCGGATGCTATGGAAGAATATGCTACGGATATGGGGAAAATTATGGAAGTGGCACGGCGTATTATGAAAGGGGCAATTGTTCCTGCATCGGACGAAAAGAAATTGATGGAATTCAGTAATGAAATATATCAGACTGCCAAAAATATAGGAGCTATGATTCGGCGTCAAAAGAGAGAAAAATACGATACGCTTTGGGGGGATAAAGAAGAGAAAGAGTACCAGGACCCGCAGGAAGCGGCGGAGAATGCACAGGCGCCAAACGGTGCGCCGGAAGTGGTGGATGTAGCGGAAACAATGTTATCCCCGGGAGGGGAACCCATGCAGTAGGATACGAAGTGATGGAAAAATATCGACGGGGTAAATTTGTGGGCAGCTAGCAGGAAAAAGGCCGGCTGGCCATAAAAGTATGTGTAAAAATAAGGTATACATGTGCATCCTTTGAAAAGGTAGTTGTTTTTATGAAAAAAACTGATATAATTGTAATATCGAAGGGCAATATGGGAAAGACTAACAGGTTAATCTGTATTCTTATAAAGAATGAAGAGGCAGCACATACGGTTGCTTGGAAATAGAAAAGTATTTATTAATAATAGCCGTAAGGCGAAGGACCTAAGGAGGAAAAATACACATGGGTATCCATGATATGACTAAGAATAGAAGCCATACAACACGTTTTTTAATTGGAAGCTTTACCATTCTTCTAATTGTTAGCGCAGCGGCATTTTTATGCTTAGGATATTATATGAGCCAAGTGAGCAAGGATGCTATTGACGAAGTGGGCAACCTGTATATGACAGGCATGAATGAGCAGATTACTGCACATTTCCGTACAATTATGGATTTAAAGCTGGAACAGGCGGAGGCAGTAGTAGAACTAGTTTCCGATGGTGAGCATAGTAATGATACGGATGATGTGGAAGAAATATATGAGGAGCTGATTTACAGGGTTCAGATTAGAAATTTTAATTATCTTGCACTTTGTTCGGAGAGTGGGCGACTGGAAATGATTTATGGGGAGCAGATTAGCCTTGATGACCCAGAGCCTTTTTACCAGTCATTGAAGAATAAAGAAAAGAAAATTGCGGTTGGAAGGGATTTATCCGGAAATGAAATTGTGTTGTTCGGCATCAGTGCGAATTATAAGATGAGTAGCGGGGAGAGAAGTATGGCCATAGTCATGGCTCTTCCTATCGAATATATCAGTACAATGCTGGAAACGGAGGAAGAGAATGCATTGATGTATTCCCATATTATCAGGCAGGACGGCAGTTTTATTGTGAGCAATATGAATGATGAATATGAGGATTATTTCAGTAGCCTTTATGGCAGATATAAGAACGATGACCCGAAAAAAATAGATGAGTATGTCAAGGCTCTTTCCGAGGCGATGAAAAAAGGGGAAAATTTTTCGGCGATACCTGATTTTGATGGGAGCAGGCAGCAGATATACTGCACGAGCCTTCCTTATTCGGAATGGCATTTGATTACAATACTGCCTTTTGGGATATTGAATGAAACAGTGAATAAATTAAACGGAGACCGGACGGTTGCCACAATATCGGTCTGTGCAGTGATTCTTCTTGTATTGTTACTGATATTTTATATATATTATAAAATGACATGCCAACAACTGGAAGACTTGGAGGAAGCGCGTCAGGAAGCCTTGCAGGCAACAAGGGCTAAGAGCGAATTCCTTTCCAATATGAGCCATGATATCCGCACCCCGATGAATGCCATTGTAGGGATGACAGCGATTGCAACAACGCATATTGATGACAAAGAGCAGGTGAGGAATTGTCTGAAGAAGATAGCTCTGTCAGGCAAACATTTGCTCGGGCTGATTAACGATGTGCTGGATATGTCCAAGATTGAAAGCGGCAAAATGACGCTGACGGCAGAACGCATTTCTTTAAGGGAAGTGGTAGAAGGGATTGTCAGCATTGTGCAGACGCAGGTGAAGAGTAAAGGGCAGCATTTTAACGTACATATTGATAATATTATGGTAGAAGATGTATATTGCGATAGTGTACGTCTGAACCAGGTATTATTGAATCTCTTATCTAACGCGGTGAAATACACGCAGGAGGGCGGTACAATACAATTATCGCTTTTCCAGGAGGCAGCCCCCCTGGAAAAAGGCAGTGCATTTGTCAGGACGCATGTTACGGTAAAGGATAATGGAATCGGTATGGCTCCGGATTTCCTGGAACATATTTTTGATTCCTATTCAAGGGCAGACAGTAAACGTGTGCAGAAAACAGAGGGGGCCGGGCTCGGCATGGCAATCACAAAATATATTGTGGATGTGATGCAGGGCAGCATAACGGTGGATAGCGAACCGAATAAAGGAACGGAATTCCATTTGATTTTGGATATGGAGAAAGCGGCGGAGCAGGAAGAAGACATGGTGCTGCCGGCATGGAAAATGCTGGTGGTGGATGATGACGAGGTTTTATGCCGTACAGCAGTGGATGCGCTGGATTCCATCGGTATACAGGCGGACTGGACATTGAGTGGGGAGAATGCCATTGAGATGGTGACAAAGCATCATCAAATGCGGGATGATTATCAGATTGTGCTGCTGGATTGGAAGCTTCCCGGTATGGATGGTATTTTTATTGCGAAAAAGATACGGCAGATTATAGGTGCTGAAATGCCGATTATATTGATTTCGGCCTATGATTGGAGCGATTTTGAAGTGGAGGCCAGGAATGCTGGTATTGATGGCTTTATCGCGAAACCGCTGTTTAAGTCGACCTTGTTTTACGGGCTGAAGAAATATATGGGTGTAGAAGAGGAGCAAAATGAACAGGATAAGAACCTGGATTTATGCGGACGCCATATATTGGTTGCAGAGGATAACGATTTGAACTGGGAAATATTGGAGGAATTACTCTCCGATGTAGGTATGAAGCTGGAATGGGCCGAAAACGGAAAAATGTGCGTGGAGAAATTCCAGTCATCGAACCCTGGCTACTATGATGCTATACTGATGGACGTGCGTATGCCGATTATGAACGGATATGAAGCAACCAGGGAGATAAGGTTGTTAAACCATCCCAATGCACAGGATATTCCTATTATTGCCATGACAGCGGATGCTTTTTCGGAAGATATCCAGAAGTGTTTGGACAGCGGCATGAATGCCCATACTGCTAAGCCGATAAATCTGGATGAAGTGTTGTCATTGTTAAAGAAGTTTATATTGAAGGAAAAAAGCTGACAACAGTTGTGGTATAATAGAAAACGGTTAGATAAAATCAATTTTCAGGAGTTCTGGAATGGGGCTTCTGAAAATTGATTTATTGTTTTTCTAAATTCATCCCCCTTTCTTAAGAATTTCTTTATTTTTAAAAGCACATCTTATTTAGTTTTCCCATTTACAATATAACATGTAATCAGAAACAAGGAACTATATCGGAGGAAGATAATGGATATTTTACTTTCTTAAAATATGATATACTTTCAACAGCAGATAGCATAGGGGAAGACGGAAGTTTATCCAAAGGATGGATTCCATGGAAACCCAGGGAGAGAAAGGAGCAGTTGCAATGGAAGGATATCATATATTAATTGTCGAGGATGATAAGGACATCAGGGATGGGATTGAAATTTACCTGAAAAACCAGGGGTATGCCGTATCCCAGGCTGCAGATGGGATAGAGGGTCTTAAGGCGATGGAGCAGGAAGAGATACATCTTGCCATTGTGGACATTATGATGCCCCGGATGGATGGGATTACCATGATGATGAAGATGAGGGAAAAGGGGTATGATTTCCCTGTTATCATGCTTTCGGCAAAGTCGGAAGAAGTGGATAAGATTATGGGGTTGAATATGGGAGCCGACGATTATGTGACAAAGCCTTTTACCACAATGGAGCTGCTGGCGCGGGTAAATTCCCATCTGCGTAGATACGGCAAATATCTCCAGGCGGTAGAAGGCGCAAAAGAAAATGATAAAGTACACATCATTGGGGGGCTGGAGTTGAATGAAGAGACGGTGGAAGTCAGCGTGGATGGGAAACCGGTTAAAATGACCCCTTTGGAATTTAAAATCCTTCTTCTGTTGATGAGGAATCCGGGCAGAGTGTTCAGTGCGGATGAGATTTATGAAAGGGTCTGGAATGAGCAGGCCGTGAATACGGATACTATCATGGTCCATATCCGGAAAATAAGAGAGAAAATAGAAATTAATCCGAAAGAACCGAAATATTTAAAGGTGGTGTGGGGTGTTGGATATAAAATTGAAAAACAGTAATAAATTCAAACTTTTTATTTTAATAATGGCAATTGTGCTGTCCTGTGCCGGCTATATGGCGTTGTATCCGACTTTTGAAAATAAAGCGGATAAATATTATAAAGACAGTTTGTCAAATGATGCTTTTCTGGAGAGCCTCCAGAGGGGCAACTATGTATTATATAAAGAAATATCAGAAAAAGTAGACGGGATAAATTACAGTTATGTAGATTTGTACCTGGATACAGAGGAAGAGTGGGTAATGGATATCAATATGGACGCTTTTTACGAAAGCGGAAATTTGTATGAAGATATCGATGGACTGTCGGAAGAAATGCGGAATCAGATGACTAGTACCCTCAATACATGGGAAAATGGATTCAGGAATGATATTGCCCAAAATGTAGATTACTGTGTCATTGATGAAGAAAGCGGACAGTTTATAAAAAATACCGGCAGAAAGATTGAAGCATTGTGGAAGAAAGGAATGGAGGGCGAAAAGGAGGAATTGCCATATGTTTACTATGTGATGGTGACTTATAATGGGATTGGGAATTCCGACCGGGTGGCGGTGAAGGGGAAAAACTCGGATGACCTCCTTAAAAATGTACAGGCTGTGATGAGAAACGGGCAGCTAGAACCGGTATTGGGGTATGGAAATGAGGTCAATCCTTACGCGAGGGAAAAGGAATACTACGGTGTTAGCAACTTAAATGGGAAAGCGGTAAAAGTTAGCTGTTCCATTAAGGCGCCGAAAAATACTACTTTCATCTATGCATTGACCCAGGAGCAGAAAAGCGTTCTGGCAGGAGGGGAAAACCCGTTTTATTCTAGCTGGGATGAATGGTATTCTTACTTCCGCGCAGGAGCAGGTGATTTTTACTGGATGATGCTGGGAATACTGACAGTGGTTTCGGTTTTGCTGATGCTGGATAAAAGGCATACCATACATTATGGGAAAATAGTAAGAATCCCTTTGGAAGCCACTATTTTTTTAGCGGTTATCATTGGTGGGGCATTCGAGCAGACGGTTATCGAGCTGGTGCTTAGAACGAACAAGGGATATTTTGATGCTGTATGGAACAACTATTTGTTTTTCCTGTCAGTGGAGAGCTTTCCTTTCCTGACAGGGGCTGTGAATTTTATCTGCCTTTTCCTTCTCTTCGGGGGCTGGGTTTATGCGGTAAATACATTGGGAGAAATTCCGTCCATGGGCATAAAAGGATATTTAAAAGAAAGAAGCCTCTGCGTGCGGATAGGGGATAGATTCTGCCGGAAGGCGAGAAAGCTTTGGCGTGGGTTTAAAGACGAACTGCTGCATGTGGATTTGGGGGAAGACATAAAGTATACCCTCCATAAAACAGTGCTGATAAATTTTATTATACTTGGCATTATATGCAGTGCATGGTTTTTTGGATGGTTTATACTTGTCATTTATTCCGTGGCTCTCTATGTGCTGTTAAAAAAATATATCAGAAAACTGCAAGAACAATATAAAAAGCTATTGAATGCTACAGGAGCCATTGCGGAGGGCAATTTGAATACAACATTTGATGAGGATTTCGGGGTATTTGAATCCTACAAAGAAGCCCTTTATAAAATCCAGGAAGGATTCCGCAAGGCAGTGGACGAAGAGGTAAAAAGCCAGAGAATGAAAGCGGAGCTTATCACAAACGTTTCCCATGACTTAAAGACTCCGCTGACGGCTATTACCACTTATATTGACCTATTGAAGGAAGACGGGATTACGGAAGAGCAGAGAAAAGAATATATTGGTGTACTGGAAAAGAAATCTCTGCGGCTGAAACGGCTGATAGAAGATTTATTTGAAGTGAGCAAAGCGAATAGCAGGAATGTAACGGTAAATTTGGTTGATGTGGACATTGTAAACCTGATACGGCAGGTATATTTGGAATATGAAGAGAAAGTGGAGGAGGCCAATCTGATTGTCCGTTTCCGTATGCCGGAAGGAAAGGTGATATTGAAGCTGGACAGCGAGAAAACCTACCGTATCTTCGAGAACCTATATTCCAACATTATAAAATACGCCATGATTGGAACCAGGGTCTATGTGGATGTGGAGAAAAGGGATGGAATGGTTATCATCAGCCTTAGGAATATGTCCGCAGTAGAGCTTCAAGTTATCCCTGAGGAACTTACAGAACGTTTCGTGCGGGGAGACAGTTCACGAAATACAGAAGGCAGCGGTCTTGGCCTTGCCATCGCGAAAAGCTTTACCGAGATTCAGGGGGGGAAGATGGAAGTAGTGGTGGATGGGGATTTATTTAAGATAGTACTTAGCTGGAAGTGTGAGTGAGAGGTCCGGTAATCGAAATTCATGGCAGTTTTTCCCTGGGTATGTACCATTTCATAAGTGAAATTGCTGCTTTCTTATCAATAGCCTTAAAACCGAACGATGCATGGGCTAAAGACCCTGTCCGCTGTGCCGCCCATGAAAATTGATTTCCGTGCATGTAAGCGGCGTTCCGCCTGCAGGGGCGAAAGTTTTTATTTTCATCTTTCCCGGAATGTAGTATACTGAAATCATCTGTTAGATATGGGGATATTATATCGGACAGGGGAAGGAGGTTCATATATGAAGATAGCATTTACCAAAATGCATGGATGCGGAAATGATTATATTTACGTAAATGGCGCAGAAGTAAAGATAGAAGAGGATAAAAAGCCGGAAGCGGTGCGCAGGCTGAGTGACAGGCATTTTGGCATAGGCGGAGACGGTGTTATTTTTATCCATCCTTTAAATGGCGGCGCTGCAGGGCAGCAGGCGGACTTTGAGATGGAAATGTATAACGCGGACGGTTCCAGAGGGGAAATGTGTGGGAATGGTATCCGGTGCGTGGCTAAATATGTGTATGATAAAGGGCTGACGGATAAGAATACTATTCGGATTGTAAGCTGCGGGAAAGTGAAAATACTGGAGCTTACGGTGCAGGACGGTAAAGTGGTGAAGGTAAAGGTGAATATGGGCGCCCCGGTATTGAAGGCGGAGGATATTCCGGTGATTTCCGGGCAGGAGAAGGCCATAGCGGAGAGGATTGAAGTAGAGGGGAAAGAGTATAAAATGACATGTGTATCCATGGGGAATCCCCATGCGGTAGTTTTTATGGAAGGGCAGGAGGATTTGAGCCGGTTTGCCATAGAAAAGGTAGGGCCGCATTTTGAGAACCATATGCGGTTTCCGAAACGGGTGAATACGGAGTTCGTGAAAGGGCTTGACAGGCATACGGTACAGATGCGGGTATGGGAGAGGGGAACGGGGGAAACCTTGGCTTGCGGAACCGGCGCATGTGCAACGGTGGTGGCTGGCATCTTAAATGGTTTGACGGAAGAGGAAGTAACTGTTAAACTGTTAGGTGGCGAATTAAACATACGCTGGAACAGGGAGGAAAATCTGGTTTATATGACAGGCCCTGCGGAAACTGTTTTTGAAGGAACGATAGAATTGACACTTTAAACAGTTCCCCAAGTTTGCGTGGGCGCAGCAGGCGCAAACTTGATAAACCGAGTGCTCTATATCTGAAATTCCCGTTTGGGCTTCGGCTGCGGAGTGCGGGAAGGCTTTGAATATAAAAACTGCGCAGGAATGGAGAGAAAAATGTTTAAAATTAATGACAACTATTTGAAATTACCCGGAAGCTATCTTTTTTCTACGATTGGAAAGAAAGTAAACGCTTATGCACAGGCCAACCCGGAGAAAAAAATCATCCGGCTGGGCATCGGCGATGTGACACAGCCTTTAGCCCCGGCCATTATCGATGCGCTGCATAGCGCTGTGGATGAGATGGGGAAGGCGGAAACTTTTCATGGATATGCCCCCGACTTGGGCTATGAATTTTTACGGAATACTATTGCACAGAACGATTATCAGGCCAGAGGGTGCGACATTTCGGCGGATGAAATTTTTGTTTCCGATGGGGCGAAATGCGATTCCGGCAATATCCAGGAAATATTCAGCACAGATAATAAAATTGCTGTCTGTGACCCGGTGTACCCGGTTTATGTGGATACCAATGTCATGGCAGGAAGAACTGGGACTTACAATGCATCGAAAGAGATATGGAGCGATGTGATTTATATGCCATGCCTGGCAGAAAATAATTTTGCACCAGAACTGCCCAAGGAAGCGCCGGATATCATATACCTTTGCTTCCCCAATAACCCTACCGGTTCTACGATAACCAAAGCCCAGCTTCAGGAATGGGTGGATTATGCAAATAAGGTAGGGGCGGTGATTATTTATGATGCGGCCTACGAAGCATATATTTCCCAGGAGGATGTACCCCACAGCATTTATGAATGCGAAGGGGCGAGGACATGTGCGATAGAACTGCATTCCTTCTCCAAGAACGCGGGCTTTACGGGAGTGCGCCTTGGCTTTACAGTGATTCCGAAGGAACTGAAGTGCGGGGATGTAGCTCTGCATTCCTTGTGGGCAAGACGCCATGGCACAAAATATAACGGGGCGCCATATATCGTACAGCGGGCCGGGGAAGCGGTTTATTCGGAAGCCGGGAAAGCGCAGTTGAAACAACAGGTGGCATACTATATGAATAATGCCAAATATATTCTGAACGGGTTAAAGGATGCGGGATATACGGTTTCCGGCGGCGTAAATGCGCCTTATATCTGGCTGAAGGCTCCTAATGGCATGAGCAGTTGGGAATTCTTTGACTATCTCTTGGAGAACGCCAATGTGGTAGGTACGCCAGGCTCCGGTTTCGGGCCAAGCGGTGAGACATATTTCCGGCTCACTGCCTTTGGCAGCTACGAGAATACGGTGGAGGCAATCGAACGGATTAAGAAATTATAGAGTGGGCAGAAGGAATAGAAATGTGAAAAGGAATCCTGAAACAGTAAAGAAGGCTGTTCTTGGATTCCTTTTTTCACAAATATTTTATGAGTTCTTCGACTAACTGGTAGACCCGTGTGGCTGGACACATTTTAGACGGGGCAATATCTCCGTAGGATTCATATTGTTGTTTTTCCAGAGACGTTTTGTAAAAGACTTTTTAATCAAATTCACAAAAAATTCATAAAGCGGCAGCTCTTTTTCCCTCTCGACAAGTTTACTTTTGTTCCCGAATGGGATATACTATAAGTGACCTCAAGTTTTCTTTAGTTCTCAAGAATAGAAAGGGTGACTTTTATGAATTTAGCAAAAATCTCTGCAAACGGTCAGATTACTGTGCCGATAGAAATCCGACGGCTGCTCGGTTTAAAGTCCGGGGATAAAATTCTGTTCTTCCAGAAGCAGGACGGGGAAATCGTTATAAGCAACGCTTCTTCCAAAGCAATCCGCAAAGCGCAGTCTGCCTTCGCCGGAGCTGCCGAAACAATGGGTGTTGCCAGCGAAGACGATATTCAGGCACTTGTGGACGAAGTACGCTACGGAAAGGAATGGTAATATGCGGATATTGGTTGACACAAATATCCTGTTCTCTGCATTGGTTTTCCCTCATTCTAAACCGGCGCGGGCACTGCTGTATGTTGCGGATAACCACGAAATCGTTTTATGTGACCGCAACATTACAGAACTGCGGGATATTTTGAAGCGGAAAGCGCCGAAGTTCCTGCCGGATGCGGAAGTGCTGCTTGCGGAAATGTCCTATGAATTGATTCCGGCAGTAGACCATGCGGAAAAGCTGATACGCGATGCAAAAGACCAGCCGATTTTAAATGCGGCGATTGTGTCCGATGTAGATATTATTCTGACGGGGGATAAAGACTTTTTAAGTCTGGATATGGAGCATCCAAAATGTATGACGGTTGCACAGTTTCTTGAAAATGAGGGCATGGAAGAAT
>Ga0137298_11826_pt1 | contig 10101 bp, 11 predicted proteins | sample RamsorincwithD2O_2_FD_97182 | JGI IMG/M metagenome (GOLD analysis project Ga0137298, IMG submission 97182) | Mouse cecal microbial communities from Vienna, Austria - Glucosamine amended with D2O | ecosystem: Host-associated > Mammals > Digestive system > Large intestine > Cecum | place: Austria...
CGTAGCTAGGGAAGGTTGCCGTGCGAAGCAAAGAGCGGGAAAAAGAGAACTGAGAAAATTGAACTTGATCGGACGCGAGAGTTCAGGCTGACGCGGGCGACCTTTCGGTCGCCCGCTGAGTTCTCATGAAAATTGTGGGCTTCGGGTGTAATTTCGGAAAGGAATATGATAGAATAACCCAATGAAAAAAGGAACGATAATACCAAATGGAGTTGTATTGAAGACGCACGAATTGGCAACGGTGGTGTTGTTGACTGAAATGGGGTATGATATAACTTTAATTCCAAAGAGCAATAAATGTGGCGAACGGACGCCCGATATAGAGATGCAGGGTTTGTTTTGGGAAATGAAATGTCCAAAAGGGCAAGGTAAATATTTGATTCAGAATACTTTGCACAAGGCAGCGCGGCAGTCTGAAAATGTTATTGTAGATTTGCGTCGTATCAAGATTCATCAAACAAAGTGTTTGAGAGAACTGGAAAAACACTTTATGATTACTTCAAAGAGACTAAAACGGATGAAGATTATCACAAAAACCAAAAAGATTATTGATTTCAAGAAGTCAGTGTGCTAGTATAAAGGTATTGAGGGCAGGACCGGAACTGTAATGTATCGGACACCGCCCTCTTTTTTGAGAATAAAAATAGGTGCTTACTTTCAAAAAGTAAGCACGGGCAAAAGATCGGCACCGAACCGCGGGCACACCACCGCTAGGCAGCGGAGGGAGTCGCCGTAGAAGCGATTGTTGTTGTTGGACAGATTGACACCACTACTGTTGAAGTAGAGGTAGTAAGCGTTGTTGGAGTTAGAGTGAGCAAACGACGACCAATAGACGCCATTCTGCCCAGCGTACTGGAAGGGTCTGGGAGCGGGTAAGTAGATGCGCCCGCTGCGCACAAAGTCCGAAGAGTGGGTTCGGGGAGTGCGCCAAACTCGACATACGGTGAAAAAGTAAGAAGTTGACTTTGGGTAGACCCAGCCTTGGCCAAGAATACGATGAGCCTCCCTAATCTCGCCGAAGGAAATCAGAAAGGGTAACTTCACGATCTTTTTAATGAGAGCCGCTGGCAGTCGGAGTATGAGCTCAGGACTACGGTTGGATCCCATGGACGCTACGATCCACGATATAATTATAACACTATTCGTAGTCCCAACCGAAACTATCGAATAAGTCTTTGAAGAATCTGTAGCTATTGATGTGCTCGAGAGTGCCCATTCGGGCAGTAAAGCCTTCGAGTTTCCCATGACCAGTGGTGGCGAGTTTATAGGCGGCGGAATAAGCATTTTTGCGGGCACGACGGCTGGGATAAATGAATCCTGGGTAAACGACGGCGCCGATGAAAGGAATGCCTTTACTGACGGGTTGTTTGTGTTGCTTTTTCGGGTGGAGAGTGAGGCCGAGTTCGGTGTGGAGATATTTTGCGATGACGTCGACATCACGCAAAAGTTGTGCACGTTTTTCCATTGGAACGAGGATGAAAAAGTCGTCGACATAGCGTCCATAGTGTTCATATCCGAGTTCAAATTTCACGAAACGGTCGAGTTGGTCGAGAAAAATGTTGGAGAGAAGTTGACTAGTGAGATTGCCAATAACGATGCCACGACCTTTGGGTTGGCAGAAGAGGCTTTTGCTCTTCGGGAGGTTTTTCCATTCGGAGCGATTACCGCGAATAGTGATGTTTTTCATGGGTTCGTCGAAGATGACTTCATGCCAGGTGTATTTCAGGAGATTATAGAGTGTGGCTTTGTCGGCGAGTGAACAGCGGATTCCATTCTCAGAATCGGAGCGCGAGCTATGATAAAATTGTTGTTCGAGCCCCCAGAGAATGCGTTGATAAAGTTTTTCGTGGTTCAAGCTCATGAAATAGCCTTGGATATCGAGTTTGACGGCATAGGCGGGGAGTGTGTAATTTTGGGTGACTTGGCGGACGTGGCGGGCGAGACGTTTTTGACCGTAGAGGGTGCCTTTATTCTTGCGGCAAGAATAAGAGTCGGGAATGAAACGGCGGTCCCACCAATCGGCAACAAAAACACCGGCTCCTGATTCCCTTCTCCATACGGTTCTAACTTTCTCAACTCCTCGACCAGTTCCAACGTTAGCTCCCCGAATTCCCTCACTTCAAGATCCTCTCTCACCCCTAAAAATCGCATTTGGTCTTCCAATTCCAAGCTCCGGTAATATTCATTCACCGCCCGCTTAAAATCCTCGAATTTCGCCTTCTCAACTTTCACTCCGCATGCCCCGGCATGTCCACCTCCACCGATAATATGCTCTCGACACCTCTCTAGCGCCTCCGCAAGACTAAACTCTCCAAAACTCCGCCCCGACCCCTTCAAAGTTCCATCCACTTCTGTCAACACAAATGCCGGCCTTCTAAACTCCTCCACCAACCTTCCCGCAATAATCCCTAGCACTCCTTCGTGCCACTCCCCTTCTTCAACAATCACCGGCTCGTCCCCCACCCCCCGCTTCATAATCTCTTGCACCGCACCCTGTTGTTCTGATTTTCGTCTCCGATTCAATTCCTCCAGTTCCATCACTAACCGCGCCGCCTCCGTCTTCTTCGCCGTCATCAACACTCCTAGCGCTTTCTCCGCCGTCTCCATCCGCCCCGCCGCATTCAACCTTGGCCCAATCTGGAATCCAATCGCCTCTGTATCTAATCGTTTCACCGCCGCCTCTCGCATCAATTCTCTTAACCCCGGTCTCCGCGTCTTTTCTAGCACCTTCAGCCCATAAAAACACAATCTCCGATTCTCGCCTCTCAGCACCATGCTGTCACAAACCGTTCCTATCAACACGAGATCGAGCAACCATTTTTCCTGTCCTGCTGGGATCATACCCTCTAAAACCAGTGCCTGAGCGACTTTAAACGCCACTCCGACCCCTGCGAGCTCTCGCAGCTCTCCCACGGCCTTTTCCAATTCACGCCTCTCCTGTGCGCTCTCCACCCCCTCTAACGCCAATTCTAGTGCGTCTTTTCGTTTCGGGTTCACTACTGCCACGGCCTCTGGCAACCTCTCATCGCATTCATGATGGTCGGTCACAATCACCTCTATCTCTGCCTCTTTCAATTCTTCAATAATCTCATGGTTCCGACTGCCACAGTCCACCGTCATCACTAATCCCACCCCTGTTTCTTTCGCCCGTTGAACAACTTTTTTACTCATCCCATAACCATCTGTAAAACGATTCGGCAACATAATCTCCAAATTCTCCGGCGAAACCCCAGCCAACCTCAAAGTATCATATAGGACCGTACTCGCCGTCACCCCATCTACGTCATAGTCCCCATAAATCAGTACTTTTTCACCCCTAGAAACCGCTCTCTGAATCCGCTCTACCGCTTTTTTCATATCTGGCAACACCCACGGATCGACCGAATCCTCATATTTCGGACTCAAAAACCCCGCCTCGAGACCCCGCACCCGCAGTAATTCCTCAAAAACCTTACTCACCCGATTTTCTTATCGATTTTATTGGCCTTCGACATCTGTTGAGACTTAATCACCATGCTCTGGAGTTCCTTGAGAAGCGGAAATTGTTTGTTCATCTGGTAAATTTTTGTATTCCCCTTTTTCATCACCAAAAGAAATCCGCCCCGCTCCAGCCTCTGTAGCTCGCGTTGAATATTCCCCGGGTCTTCCTTAATCAACTTCGAAAGCGCCCTGACATGGGTCTTGAAATCTGGATATTTCGCAAAAACCACCACAATCTTCCGTCGTACGCGTGATGTAATGAAAATATCTAGCATTTTTACCTCTCTCCTTGCCCCTATTATACGCCCATGTTGTGTTTTTTACAAGCGTCAGCCAACTATCACCCCAAATCCTACGCTATTTCCCCATATTCCTGCGTTTTTAGCCGTTTCACATACAGAGCGCCGAATAACCCCACTGGCAATACAAACGTACCCAAAAGCTCCTCTACGTGCCCCCTAAAGCCCTGTTTGAAGCGATAAACACCATTCCCCGCTACTGGTCGCACTCCATAGAAATTATACCTTTCCCGCCCATTTTTCATCGCCTCCGTAATCATCCGCCATTGTATCGCATACACACCATTATATCTCTGTAATTTCCGTACCGAACCACTGTATAAATAGACCACTTCTCGTCCATCGTCAACAAACATCGACGCTGCTAGCGGCACGAAACCATTTTTTACTTCAATCTCCGCACGGTCCTCTTTCCTCATTTTCTTCTCTGGTATCTCCGCCACCAAAAACTTCACTTTTTCTCCGAAAGCGTCCTTCATCGACTGATAATATTCTACTTCCGGATCCCGAAATCCATGTCTCTCACCTGATTCCGCCGCAATTTTCTTCAAAACCCCAAGCTCATCTCCCCTTAGTTCTCGCACTCTCACTCCGTCACGCTCTGCCTTCCGGATCAATTGCCGATGCGTCGTCCGTATCTCCATGATATAATCCTCTGGGGTTTTCCCAGGAAGCTCCAAAACATACTCCCACTTCACCTGTTCTGATTCCCCGAGGTATTTATAGCCTAAGTTCATCAATTCCTGCTTCACATCTAAATACTTCTTCCCTGAGACCACTCGATTCTCGTTGTCTCGTGGCTCACTCGTAATATTCGGAGAAATCCGCACCATCATTGCGCCGTGTTCCCGAGCAAACTTCCGCATTTCACTCGTCAAAAACTTCAAAATCTCTCGCCAATCACCCCTGTCGTATTCTATCAGCCATCCTCCTGGCACCGTCATAATTTTCTTCCCAAAATGCCAATTTCGCATGAGGACCAGCCCCGCCGCCACGATTTTGCCCTTCTCAGAGCGTTTCTGGGCCTTTTTAGCCCCTTCTGCGTCCATACCTTGCTCTACCACGCCTATAAGATATGCCTCCCGTTCTAGCGCCTGATAACGCCGAAACATCTCAACACTCTGCAAAAAACTTGCTGATTTGAATCTCGTTTTCGCAAATTCGTCTAGCGTTAGTTCCCGAAACTCTAATCTCCTCGCATCCATAAGCTCATTATATCACAATCATTCACCCCTATAACCTCGCGTGCTATAATATTATCATGTTTTTTGAGGTCATTCCTACCGCAGTTTATCGCAGTGGCGGCGGCGCCCTTACTTATAGGTCCGACCAGCCGCTCCTCCCTGGCCATCTCGTCCTCATCCCACTTGGAAAACGCTCTGTCCTAGGCATTGTCCTAAAAAGAGTCAAAAAAGCCGATTTTCCCACCAAACCCATCACAAAACTCCTCCACCCCCAGCCATTGCCGCACCACCTCTTAAAATCCATCCTTTGGCTCTCAGATTATTATCTCTCCCCCCTCCCCAGCGTTGCCAATCTCGTTCTTCCCGCTGGCCTCCTCTCTCGCAACGCTTTCAAAGCAATCCCCTCGAGGGAGTCTAAGGAGTATCTACCTCATACCAGTTCTCATATCGCTCTAAACACTCATCAAAAATCTGCCCTAAAGGCCCTCGAGAATGCCCCTGGCACCACTCGTCTTCTCCAGGGCGTCACTGGTAGCGGAAAAACCAACATTTACCTAAAACTCACCGAAAAGGCCCTAAAACGCCAAAAATCCGTTATCCTCCTCGTCCCCGAAATCGCTCTCACCAGCCAGCTTGTTCAGATTTTTAAGCAAACTTTCGGTGATCGTATCGTCCTCATGCATTCCAACCAAACCCTCGTCGAGCGCCGCAACACCTGGCTCAATATCCTAGACGAAGGGATGCGGGAACGCCGTGTCGAGAATCAGAAAGATTCTTCAAGCCAAAGACCGCTAATCGTTATCGGCCCCCGCTCCGCCCTCTTTGCACCGCTGTCTAACCTTGGCCTAATCATCATCGACGAGGCCCACGAAAGCGCCTACTACCAAGAAAACACCCCTCATTATTCCGCTCCACGCCTCGCTAGCTTCATCGCTAAAACCCTCGACATTCCCTGCATCGAAGGTACCGCCACTCCAAGTATTGTCGACTATCACCTCGCAAAAACCCATCATTCCCTCATTACCCTCGACCAAAAGGCCAAATCCACCGCCCTCGATCCCAAAATCCAGATCGTCGACCTGAAAAATCGCCCCGATTTTTCCAAAAATCGCTATTTTTCCGACCTTTTATTGACAAAAATTGACAAAACTATTAAGGCTAAACATCAAACTCTAATTTTTCATAATCGCCGTGGTTCTGCGCCGCTCACTCTCTGTGAAGAATGCGGTTGGCAGGCTCTCTGCCCTGAGTGTTATCTCCCGATGGTCCTGCATGCTGACGGTTATCTCCTGACCTGCCATGTTTGTGGACACGAAGAAAAAGTTCCCTCTTCTTGCCCAAACTGCGGACATCCTGGCATCGTTCACAAGGGTTTTGGCACGAAATTGCTCGAATCCGAGCTAAAACGCTTCTTCCCAAAAGCAAAAATCGCCCGCTTTGACGGCGACAACGAAAAGTCTTCCAGCCTCGCCCACCTCTATAGTGATGTCAAAACCGGCAAAATTGACATCTTGATTGGCACCCAGACTCTCGCGCGTGGCCTCGATCTCCCTCTGCTCGCCACCATCGGGATCGTCCAAGCCGACAGCGGACTATCACTCCCTGATTTTGCCGCCGAAGAGCGCACCTTTGAACTTCTCACCCAAGTCATCGGTCGCGTCGGACGCGGACATCTTAATCAAGCCGATGTCGTCGTCCAAACTTATCAACCTGACCATCCCGTCATCAAATCTGCCATTCATTCAGATTTTGCTGCTTTTTCAGATTATCTATTAAAACGTCGCCGCGCCGCCAACCTCCCACCTTTTTCATATATCGCGAAACTCGCTGTCACTTACAAAACCGAAAAATCCACCCTAAAAAACATTCAATCCATCTATAAGACACTCATTCAAAACCAAAAACTCCATGTTTCTGTGGCCATGCCCGCCTTCCATGAACGTACCACGCGTGGCTATACTTGGCAAATCGTCTTGAAATCCTCCTCACGTGAAGCCATTCGCGAGGCGTTGTCCCCCTATACGAAGTTCCAAATCGAACTCGACCCGCCATCTTTACTCTAAATATGCTATAATAATTCCAATGAATGAGATTATTACTACGCCTGACCCGCGCCTGCGTGAAAAATCGACCAAAGTTCACGAAATCACACCCGAAATTCACGCCCTGATTAAAGAAATGGTGCGACTTTCTCTTGATTGGGAAAAATCCCATCCGCACGAACTTTCGACCGCCATGGCTGCCCCCCAAATGGGCGAAAATAAGCGCATCATCATTGTACGTGATGATTTAAATAACAAAGAAAATAATTCTTTCACCGCTCTCATTAACCCCGAGGTTATCCAAGCCGACCCCCGAAAAACTACCAAGGATTACGAAGGTTGCCTATCTGTTCCTGAAATCTACGGGCTCGTCAAGCGCCCGAAAAAGGTCAAGATTAAAGCCCTGCTCGAAGACGGTACCGAAGTCCGCATCAAAGCCGAAGACTTCCTCGCCCGCACTTTGCTCCATGAAATCGACCATCTCGACGGTATACTTTTCATCGACCACATCAAAGGTGACAAAAAGGCTTTCTTCCGCCTCGACGAAAACGGTGACCTCATCCCGCTCGACTACAACACCGACATCCGCAACAATAAAGACTTATTCCCCGAGGAAAATTAATCATGCCGAAAACTAGGTTAGGGGCTGATACTACTTCTACGGATGGTGCGGAGGTTACGACCGAGCATCCAGCGCGCGAGACCCGTAACGACGGGCTCGAGCGACGCGTATCCGTAAAAGTAGTATCAGCCCCTCAACCTAGCTCTTGCAAACTAATTTTCCTCGGCAATGGTCCTCTTGCAGATTCTACTCTTGCTATTCTTGAGCAACACTGCGATATCATTTTTCATGCCAACGACAAATCCGACCTTGACCAAGTTGTCGCCTTGAAACGCCAATTCCCTAACGCCCACGCCGTCCTTGCTTCTTTTGGCGTCCTAATCAAACCCGAAATCTTGGAGCTTTTCGAACCCGAAGGCATTCTCAACCTCCACCCCTCGAAACTTCCTGCCTATCGTGGACCATCCCCAATTGAGTCTGCCATCCTCGCCGGTGACAATACTTTCAGCTATTCCATCATGAAACTCGCCCGCACTATGGACGCTGGCCCGATTTATCACCAAGCTACTCTCGAAAACCTGCCCTTAGAAAAATCTACCATCTATCACGAACTTGCCACCGCTGGCGCCCAGTGGCTTGTCGAAAAGTTCCACGAGCTAAAGAAATCTGGACTTTCTAGCTTATCCGAGCTCATAAGCCCAACCCCCCAAGACGATTCGATAGCTACTTTTACCAAAAAACTCACAAAATCCGACGCTTTTCTCGAACCCGAAAAATTCCCTGCCGAGACCATCCTCCGCCAAATCATCGCTTACCAAGGTTTCCCAAAACCCAAATATAGCTTTTTCAAAAAAACCTGTATCATCCTCAAGGCTCATTTCCTGAGCGTTGACAAAATCATCCATGATGTTGACTCCGCCTGCACCGAAAGTACTCCGCTCATGCTCCGTTGCGCCGATCGCAATTTCGTCGTCGTCGAAAAGCTCCAGCCTGAAGGGAAAAAACCCATGGACGCTCGCTCATTCATCAACGGCTACGCCCAGCACTAGTTCAGTTCTTACGACAGAATCTGCTGTCTCTGTGCCATAATTTCTTGTTTGAAATTCTCAAAAACCTTCGCCACAATTTCCCGAAAATCTGGCACATTTTCCTCTAACCATGCCCTCGCAACCTGTTTATCGCTGATACCCGCAAATTCATTCAACTGCATGTCCGAAAGTCCCGCACTAATTTCCTGTCCCACTCGCACTTCGAGTTCTTCTTCAGCATGTTCCATGAATGCTATCGCTTCCGCCGCCGGCATCTCCGCAAGTCCCACTTCCGTCATAAAATCTTCATCTACTCGAATCATGTCTGCTTTTCTCCTTTCTTCCATTATACCATAGACATTTTCTTTTCTTAGCATATGCACTATAATATATAATGCATGAGTAGACATGTCTCAATCAAAACTACTGATATTGATCCTTATACCACTCTCGACCTCCACCAGCTCGAAACCGCCATTCGTGAACTCCAACAATCGCCGCCGTCCCCCGAAACGAAACAGTCTCTCCGTGCCGCCCGCCAAACTTTGCGCCAACGCCAACGCAAAATCAAAGCCGAAGCGATGGAATTTGAACGCACCAACGACCACCACGTGCTCGTCTTCGACTCTACGGAAAACTTCTCCAAAATCGCCGGTCATTCGGTGCTTTTTTATACTCTAACTATCGCTGACCGTATTCATCGTCGCTATAGTGTGAAGCACGATTCTGACGATTATTTTCGTTCCGAAGACGGCATCGTCTCAATTCGCGGTCTCGCCCAGCTCGAGAGTCAATTCTCCTCGATCGGCGTCCAACCCGATCCTGAACTCAGCACTACCGAACTTCATTTCTATAAAATCCCTCGCGTCTATAACGACGAACAAATCGCCAAGCTCCGCGACAAGTCCCACCAAGATGTCGAACGAATCACCTCCATCATCCTCCCGAAATCCCCACTCCCGATTCTCTATAACCTCATTCTCGATGCTAATCGTTTGATTTATTACAACTGCAAACGCGTCTCCGATACTCTCGCCCGTGAGACCATCCTCGCCCAAGTCATTCTCGATGCTAACGAAATGCTCGTAGCCTATCTCAACTTTGCGAACGCGAAACCCCATTCTGGAATTATTCGTCGCCCCCTCTCCTACCAAGTCGAGGCTCTCTTCGGACCCGATTCTAAAAAGCCCGAATCTCCCGAAGCCAAAAACTTATTTAACATTCTGTTAAATACTCGTGATCTACGTAATTGTCTCGCCAACGTCGAAAACCTCCATCTCATTCATCACCGCGAACTCTGTGATATCCTCGAAAAAGTCGTCGAAATCGAGCGTCTCACCTCACGCGAATACGCCAAAAGACTCCAAGTCGATCGTCTAAAATCCAAACCGCAATCTTCCGATGAACAATAGCTTCGAAAACTTTCTCCTGCATGAACTTTGGCAAGCCTACGCCGATGCTCGGAAAGGCAAAAAGAAGACCATCGATGAACATCGTTTCGAACTC
>Ga0137298_11828_pt1 | contig 10095 bp, 10 predicted proteins | sample RamsorincwithD2O_2_FD_97182 | JGI IMG/M metagenome (GOLD analysis project Ga0137298, IMG submission 97182) | Mouse cecal microbial communities from Vienna, Austria - Glucosamine amended with D2O | ecosystem: Host-associated > Mammals > Digestive system > Large intestine > Cecum | place: Austria...
CGTCAGCAACAGGCCAGGCGGCCGCCTTCGCCACTGGTGTTCTTCCATATATCTACGCATTTTACCGCTACACATGGAGTTCCACCGCCCTCTCCTGCTCTCCAGTCCTCCAGTTTCCAAAGCCATGCATGAGTTGAGCTCATGCGTTTCACTCCAGACTTGCAGGACCGCCTGCGCACCCTTTACGCCCAATCATTCCGGATAACGCTCGCCACCTACGTATTACCGCGGCTGCTGGCACGTAGTTAGCCGTGACTTTCTGGCGGGGCACCATCAGTCAGCACCCATTTCCTGATGCTGCCTTTTTTCCCCCGCAACAGAGCTTTACGACCCGAAGGCCTTCTTCACTCACGCGGCATCGCTCGTTCAGGCTTGCGCCCATTGACGAAAATTCCCTACTGCTGCCTCCCGCAGGAGTCTGGGCCGTGTCTCAGTCCCAATGTGGCCGTCCGCCCTCTCAGGCCGGCTATGCATCATCGTCTTGGTGGGCCTTTACCCCGCCAACCAACTAATGCACCGCAGGTCCATCCGCGCCCCATCCCCTAAAGGATGTTTCACAGAAAGAAGATGCCTCCTTCCTGTACATCGGGATTTGTTCTCCGTTTCCAGAGCGTATTCCCGGTGCACGGGCAGGTTCCCTACGTGTTACTCACCCGTTCGCCACTAGAGACCCGAAGGTCTCTCGTTCGACTTGCATGTATTAGGCATGCCGCCAGCGTTCATCCTGAGCCAGGATCAAACTCTCCATTTGATCTGTACTCAGACGCTTTGCGTCTTTGTGTTCATGATTGTTTTTCAGGTTCAAAGAATCGACGTTGTATCGTCTTGTATTTACTTCGTTTTTCCTGTCCGGTTTTCAAAGAGCGTCAGCACCCATGACAGATGCTTCCATCGCCTGCGGCTTCTGATGAAGTCACAAGCTTTTCAAAGATACTGAATGGGCGGTCCGGCTGTCAAGCCCGGCTGTGCCCCTCAGCACTCTTATATCTTAACTCATCCGCAAGAGTCTGTCAACACATTTTTTGAACTTTTTGTTCTTTTCTGTGTTATGACTTGTTGATTTATCCAAATCGCTTGCGGCCTAGTAAATATATCATTTATCTGGGTATTGTGCAACTGTTTTTCAAAATCATGGTGGCTCTTCATCGAACAAGATAGATCTGCATTGTCATACTCAGTCTCCAGGCAGACGTGCATTTCAACCGAAATCCGAGACTGTTTTGCGCTTATCCGGTTCTAAAAAGAAGATCACTGATTCAAAAAAATATGAAACGAAAACTGCAGCAGTAAATCCAGGGTTTCTTTGAATTTACTGCTGCAGCAGATTTCAAGATGAAGCAGACTGTTCCGTTGGTTCAGAGATCAGTTTTCTTCTGCCATCAGTTTTTCTATCCTCTTGACATGTCGGTCATCATTCGAAAATGATGTTGCCAGAAATGTATGAACAATATCTTTAGCCAGTTCAATTCCAATAATTCTGGCCCCCATGGCAAGCATATTGGCATCATTATGCTCCCGTGTAAGTCGGGCCATTGTCGTGTCTGTGCAAAGAGCACATCTGATACCATGTACTTTATTTGCAGCTATGGATATCCCAATACCTGTCCCGCACATGAGGATACCAGCATCTACTGTTTTCGCAGCCACTTTTTTGGCTGTTTCCACAGCTATATCAGGGTAGTCTACCGAATCAGGACCATAGCAGCCACAGTCGGTTATTTCATACCCTTCAGCCTCCAGCATTTTGCGAATCGTCTCCTTATATTCAAATGCACCATGGTCGCACCCAATTGCAATTTTCATAAATTTTCCTCCTTTTTCATAATTTTACCAAATGACCTGCCAGTTTACATCAACCCTGTGTTATACTTAACCCAGTTTTTTACAAAGGAGGTCACTATGACTAATCTCGATACTGTATTAGAAATTGTAAAAAAACGCAATCCGAATGATCCTGAGTTTCTTCAGGCAGTCGAAGAGGTTTTTGAATCTCTTAACGTAGTGGCTCAGGTTCATCCTGAACAATTGGATGAAGATGTTCTCCTCCGCATGGTAGAACCTGAACGCCAAATTATTTTCCGTGTTCCATGGGTAGATGACAACGGAAAAACTCAAGTAAATCGGGGATTCCGTGTGCAATTCAACAGCGCCATCGGCCCTTATAAAGGCGGACTTCGGTTCCACCCTTCTGTAAACATTTCCATCATCAAATTTCTTGGTTTTGAACAGGTATTTAAAAATTCATTGACAACACTGCCCATGGGCGGTGGTAAAGGCGGTTCCGATTTCGATCCCAAAGGAAAATCTGATGGAGAAGTCATGCGCTTCTGTCAGAGTTTTATGAATGAACTTTACAGACACATCGGGCCGAATACAGATGTACCCGCTGGCGATATCGGCGTCGGCGGACGCGAAATCGGCTATCTGTTTGGACAATACAAGCGAATTCGGGATGAGTGGTCTGGGGTTCTGACGGGCAAAGGATTGTCATACGGCGGTTCATTAGGGCGGACAGAAGCCACTGGATATGGACTCTGCTATTTCACCGAAGCAATGCTGAAAGACAAGGGCACGAGCTTTGAAGGTAAGAAGGTAGTAATCTCCGGATCAGGAAATGTCGCAATCTATGCCTGTCAGAAAGCCACGGAGCTTGGAGCCACAGTACTGACCATGTCCGATTCGAATGGATTTATCTATGATCCGAATGGAATCGATCTGGATACAGTCAAGGAAATCAAGGAAGTCCGTCGCGGCAGAATCAAAGAATATGTTGACTCGCATCCGCTGGCCACATATACCCCCAATGAACGGCCATGGTCCATCCCATGTGATATCGCGCTTCCATGTGCCACACAGAATGAGCTTGATCTTGAAGATGCAAAGAAGCTCGTAGCCAGCAACTGCTTCTGCGTTTGTGAAGGTGCAAACATGCCCACAACACCTGATGCCATTCATTATCTGATGAGCAATGGTGTTCTGTACGCACCTGGTAAAGCCAGCAATGCTGGAGGTGTCGCCTGCTCTGGACTCGAGATGAGTCAAAATGCAGAGCATCTTTCCTGGACACTGGAAGAAGTGGACAAAAAACTCAAAGGCATCATGGTCAGCATCTTTGAAACATGCAGAGACACAGCGATGGAATATGGACGTCCCGACGAATATGTGGTCGGTGCCAATATTGCCGGTTTCCTCAAAGTTGCGGATGCAATGAAAGCGCAGGGCTGCGTCTGATTTTCTGAATAGCAGCAGAACACAGGACTGGATAACCCAGTCCTTTTTAATGCAAACAGGAAGACTCCATGTCAAGAGGTCTTCCTGTTTTTGGTCTATGTTCATCACTTTGAAAGATCAGAACTCGTTCTCCAGGTTATATCGGGCAAAGTATCCAGCGTGAAACGATTGTTTTCGTACTTCAATACTGTGACAGAACATGGAGGAATCTGGTCTGCTGATTTAATCGTCTCCGCTGCAAACTGTTGACTGAAACTACCCAGCAGAGTCTTGATCAGATGCCCGTGAGTCACAACAGCGACATTGTCATCAGGGAATTCTTCAGCAATGTGCTGCATTTCCCGCACAAATCTTTGCTGGGCTGTATAAAGATCCTCTCCATTGAACTGTGCATAGCCAACTTTACTCAGTTGCCCCTCCGGAAACGCATCCGCAAGATATTCTCCTTCCAGACTTCCATATCCTACCTCTTTCAGCGACTCTCTGGCACGGATATCAAGAGATCTGTCAGAAGCCAGCATAGAAGCGCAGGTCAGGGCCCTCGGAGACGTGGAGGAATAAATAGCTGAGAATTCAATGTCTTTCAGGCCTTCCGACAAACGCCGCATTTGAGCACAGCCCTCATCTGTAAGTGGTGAATCGCACCATCCCTGTAGCCTTTCCTTTTCATTAAACAGTGTTTTCCCATGCCGTATAATAAAAAATGTTGTCATATTCAAACTCCTTGGTGAAACATTGTGGGAATCCACGCTAATTATACCACAATTGGTTTAAAGTGTAAGCGCATTCACTTTGGAGTAATTTCTATGACTAAACGTCATTTTGCGTTTTTTTATTTGCGATTTTGATTCAAATCCTCTATGATTTTAATACCAATAGTTAAACTCGTTTTTATTCTTGAAACGGTTTCGTTTATTCATAAAACACGTATTAAGCCGTTGTTTTTTCTACACCTGAGGACGACCATGGATAAGAAAATACAGAAATTCTTCACAAAACATCACATTACAGAGACTGACATCAAGTATATTATTCGCCGTGATGGCAAAACCTGTATTTGTTTAGACGATGGCAGAATAGTCGAAACATATACGCCATTGAAAACAATTATTACAGAAATGACCCCTGATCATTTTATCAACGTGAACAAGGGTATCGCTTTGGCATCCGACAAAATCGCATCCATTCACGATGATCAGTATATGATGCAGGATGGCAATCATTTCAAAGGACGCGCCCGTATGCCAATGCTTTACCGTTTTGAACAGGAACGGCGCTTCAATTCTACCGAAATGGTGAATGGATCTTCAGATCTGATTAACGCCTTCTCCGTCCTTGACAGAATGCCAATACCTTTTTGTGTAATCGAACTTCTGTACGATAATACGGGAAACAGTATTGATTTCAGATTCCGATACGCAAATGAAGCAATGACTGATTTGCAAAGTCTCTCCAGAGAGCAGCTTTTGAATGAATCATTCTACAACATTTTCCGCAATGGAGATCGTAAATGGCTTGTAGCTTATGCTGATGTAGCGCTCAATGGAGGCTCCCGAATCTTTCGAGATTATTCTCCGGAAATCAATAAAGAGCTTATGATTTATTGCTACCAGCCCAGTGAAGGATATTGTGCATGCGCGTTTTTGGAAGAGCCCGAAGATCCTGCACCATCAAACCAGTCTTAATAGAATAAATCAGTAAAACCCGGAAACCATAGAGTATCAAAATGGCTTCCGGGTTTTCTTATACTGTTCACGCACATATATTCCCGATCCGGGCTTATGAATGGTCCTCAATGGCATGCTTTTGTTTCGCATTCTTCTTTACAATAAGAGAACTAACCGCAATTAAAGCTGCACTGATCAATGAAACGAAATGCCCTATATACGGAACAAGGAGTCCACCGAGTATGATCCCCCCCAGATATGTGAATACAATAGAAGAATACAGTACGGTTCGAAAAGCATCTTCGTGATCACGTATGTTCAGATACCGTGTAAGGTATTCCAATGCATTCTGATATGAGCCATTTATGGCAAGGGTGGCAATAGGAATATTATGTATATGTCTGAATGCAATAGCCTGTAGGCCACAAGCAAGCCCAAAGATTGGATTTGCAAGATCGTTCCAGGAATCCGGCATAAAAGTCGCCACGGTTATCATGGTAAACTCAATAATCATTGGGATCCTCCTCCAGGACAAGTAATGAGGATGATCCTTAAAGTGCTCGGCAATGACAATACCTGCGCCGAACATTAATGGAGGAAATAGATATTTGATAACATTCGAAAACTCTCCCTGAGCGATATCCAGTCCGAGGTACAGCAAATTTCCTGACTGGCTGCTGGCAAATACATGGCCTCTGCTCATCCATGTACAGGCATTCAATATCCCTATGCTCAAAGAAAGAAGAAAAGCGACTCGGAAAGACTCCTCTTCAGGTTCATTCTCCTCTGCAATCAATTCTTCAATTAGCGTTTTTTTCATACTCACATTGTATCTTTACATCGTGCCAATCACGAATTATTTGATTTGTTTTGATCAGCTTCGCACCAGTGGATGAAGATCGAATATAAACAAACAACGTAAGCGTCAAATCAAACCCATCTTTACGAAAAAAGAGACCTGGGATACGATAATTTTCATGGAAGACAGTGGGGAAATCTTCAGAAACGGATCCGGGGAACTCATCCGCCATTTGAAGGTTCCTTTGCTCAGCTGCTTGTGAAGGAGCCAGAACCCTGTACCGTCATAATGGAGGAGCTTGAGCTTGTTGTGTCGTTTGTTGGTGAAGACGAACATCGCATTCTGGAATGGATCAGTGTTCAGGATCGACTGGACATATATACCCAGTCCATCTATGCCTTTGCGAAAGTCCACAGGCTCAGTGACCAGGTATAATCGGGAAATATCATCAAGTCCAGTCATGTAAAATCCCTCCGTGGCGGTATTGTCCCGCTACGAAGGGATTTGTCATAGATGGGTAATTAACGTCGCTTAAATTTGTTCATATAGATTTTGAACAATCGGAGGCTTCTTAACCAGATGGGCTTGATTTAACGCTTACAAAAAACCGCCTTCCGTAAGGAAAGCGGCTGTCTGAGTGGCCATTTGTTATTTTTGCCTTTCGGCTATCGTCACCGTCTCTGAGCTTGACTTCTGTGTTCGGGATGGGAACAGGTATTTCCTCAGCACTGTGATGACCACATCTTCCGGAATCATCTCTTCCAGGTCGCTCCCTGAAAACCATACACGATATGTCTTTCGTTTCCTGTCTTTCCGCAAAGCTGCGGGCTTCTTTCTTTAGATCAAGTCCTCGACCGATTAGTGCCAGTCAACTCCATGCATCTCTGCACTTCCATCCCTGGTCTATCCACCTCGTAGTCTTCAAGGGGTCTTACTTCTCTTTCAGAATGGGAGATCTCGTCTTGGGTCCGGCTTCGTGCTTAGATGCTTTCAGCTCTTATCCGTTCCCTGCTTGGCTACCCAGCTGTACCATTGGCATGATAACTGGTGCACCAGCGGCAGGTCCATCCCGGTCCTCTCGTACTGAGGACAGCTCCCCTCAGATCTCCGACGCCCACAACAGATAGGGACCGAACTGTCTCACGACGTTCTGAACCCAGCTCGCGTACCGCTTTAATGGGCGGACAGCCCAACCCTTGGAACCGAATCCAGCTCCAGGATGCGATGAGCCGACATCGAGGTGCCAAACCTCGCCGTCGATGTGAACTCTTGGGCGAGATCAGCCTGTTATCCCCAGGGTAGCTTTTATCCGTTGAGCGACGGCCCTTCCATTCGGCACCGCCGGATCACTAATCCCGACTTTCGTCCCTGCTCCAGTTGTCTCTGTCGCAGTCAGGCACGCTTCTGCATTTGCACTCTTCAGTTGGTTCCCATCCAACCTGAGCGTACCTTTGGGCGCCTCCGTTACTCTTTGGGAGGCGACCGCCCCAGTCAAACTGCCCGCCTGGCACTCTCCCCTGTCCCTCTCGGCACACGGGTTAGGGCCCCATACATCCAGGAGTGGTATCCCACCGGCGACTCCACCAATACTTGCGTACTCGCTTCCACGTCTCCCACCTATCCTGTACATGGCTGTCCAGGACCCAATACCAGGCTGCAGTAAAGCTCCATGGGGTCTTTCCGTCTAGTTGCGGGTAACCTGCATTTTCACAGGTACTAAGATTTCACCGAGTCTGCTGCCGAGACAGCGCCCAAATCGTTACACCTTTCGTGCGGGTCAGAACTTACCTGACAAGGAATTTCGCTACCTTAGGACCGTTATAGTTACGGCCGCCGTTCACTGGGGCTTCGGGTCACTGCTTCACCTCGCGGTTCACAGCTTGCCTTAACCTTCCAGCACCGGGCAGGTGTCACCCCCTATACTTCGCCTTGCGGCTTCGCAGGGAGCTGTGTTTTAGTTAAACAGTCGCTTGGGCCTTTTCACTGCGGCTCTTTCGAGCGCCCCTTCTTGCGAACGTACGGGGCCATTTTGCCGAGTTCCTTGGCAACAGTTCTCTCGCTCACCTTCGCATCCTCTGCGCGCCCACCTGTGTCGGTTTTGGTACGGGCCGTATATGCATTGACACTAGAAGCTTTTCCTGGAAGCTGACTCGATGCGCTTCGCTACTCGCCTTCCGCTTTCGCTTACCCGTCACGCTCTGGTTTCCGTATCCGGATTTGCCTGGATACCACCTGCTTCGCTTGGCCCTCAATCCAGTAAGAGGGTCGCATCTGCCTTCTCCGTCACTCCTTCGCTCCATATACGGGTGCAGGAATCTCCGCCTGCTTTCCATCCGCTGCGCCTTTCGGCCTCACGTTAGGTCCCGACTTACCCAGGGCGGACGAACCTTCCCCTGGAATCCTTGGGCTTTCGGTGTGCAGGATTCTCACCTGCATCTCGCTACTCACACCGGCATTCTCTCTTCCATGCTGTCCATATGCCGTCTCCGTCATACTTCTTCCTGCATGCAACGCTCCCCTACCACATATACTTCCATATACATCCGCAGCTTCGGTACCTGGCTTAAGCCCCGGTACATTTTCGGCGCAGGGCCACTCGACTAGTGAGCTGTTACGCACTCTTTCAAGGATGGCTGCTTCTGAGCCAACCTCCTAGCTGTCCGTGCGTCCCCACATCCTTTTCCACTTAGCCAGTATTTTGGGACCTTTGCTGGCGGTCTGGGCTCTTTCCCTCTCGACCATGGACCTTATCACCCACAGTCTCACTGCCGGATTCCTCCCAGTCGGCATTCGCAGTTTGATCGCATTCAGTACCCCGGGATGGGGCCATCATGCGTTCAGTGCTCTACCTCCGTCTGTCATCCTCCGACGCTAGCCCTAAAGCTATTTCGGGGAGAACCAGCTATCTCCGGGTTCGATTGGAATTTCTCCCCTAGCCACAGGTCATCCGCTAACTTTTCAACGGTAGTCGGTTCGGTCCTCCACAGAATTTCACTTCTGCTTCAACCTGCCCATGGCTAGATCACCCGGTTTCGGGTCTGCTCCATACTACTCTTCCCGCCCTCTTAAGACTCGCTTTCGCTTCGGCTCCGTCCTTTCCGACTTAACCTCGCACCATGGAACAACTCGCCGGTTCATTCTACAAAAGGCACGCCATCACCCTTTGACGGGCTCTGACTTCTTTCAGGCACACGGTTTCAGGTTCTCTTTCACTCCGCTCCCGCGGTTCTTTTCACCTTTCCCTCACGGTACTCGTTCTCTATCGCTCACACTGTATATTTTGCCTTGGCGGATGGTCCCGCCTGCTTCCGACAAGATTTCTCGTGTCCCGCCGTACTCAGGATCCCGTCTCATGCGTCTAACACTTCGCTTACGAGGCTTTCACTCTCTCTGGCTGTACTTCCCTGTACATTCTGCTGTGTCTTTCCCACTCTTTTGACGGTCCTACTACCCCGGATCTCTCCGGTTTGGGCTTTCTCCCCTTTCGCTCGCCGCTACTCGGGGAATCACTGTTGTTTTCTTTTCCTCCGGGTACTTAGATGTTTCAGTTCCCCGGGTACCTCTCCCTTTCGGGATGACAGCCTTCTGGCTGCCGGGTTCCCCCATTCGGACACCGACGGGTCTTTGCCTCCTTACGGCTCACCGTCGCATTTCGCTGTTTGGCACGTCCTTCTTCAGTACAGTGTGGCCAGGCATCCTCCCTGCGCCCTTCCTTGCTTGATCTGATTCTCTCAAACGTTTTCGTGCTTTCTTCGAGATATTTTTCTCAGAACTGTTTCTTCACTGTTCTTTTCTTTCTCTCAGTTTCTTTCTATTTCTCCACAACTTTACTTCAGACCTTCTGTTGTCTTTCATATCGTTGTACGGTTTTCAAAGATCGACCCTGGAAGACACTCTTCCAAAACCGGACAGGAACCACTCTGCTCTTTTTCCTTTTCCCCTGTACTTTCTCCTTAGAAAGGAGGTGATCCATCCCCACGTTCCCGTAGGGATACCTTGTTACGACTTAACCCCAGTCATCGATCCTGCCTTCGACGGCTCACTCCTCTAATGAGGTCATGCCACCGGCTTCGGGCATTACCGACTCCCATGGTTTGACGGGCGGTGTGTACAAGGCCCGGGAACGTATTCACCGCGGCATGCTGATCCGCGATTACTAGCGATTCCAACTTCATGGAGGCGGGTTGCAGCCTCCAATCCGAACTGGGACGGCTTTTATGAGATTCGCTCGACATCCCTGTCTCGCTGCTCTTTGTAGCCGCCATTGTAGTACGTGTGTAGCCCAGGCCATAAGGGGCATGATGATTTGACGTCATCCCCGCCTTCCTCCGGTTTGTCACCGGCAGTCTGGCATGAGTCCTCAGCTTTTCCTGTTAGCAACATGCCACAAGGGTTGCG
>Ga0137298_11485_pt2 | contig 10082 bp, 16 predicted proteins | sample RamsorincwithD2O_2_FD_97182 | JGI IMG/M metagenome (GOLD analysis project Ga0137298, IMG submission 97182) | Mouse cecal microbial communities from Vienna, Austria - Glucosamine amended with D2O | ecosystem: Host-associated > Mammals > Digestive system > Large intestine > Cecum | place: Austria...
CTTTAATACCTTGTCTAAGGCTTCGGCTATCCTTTCGTGATGTTTGCCTACGACGAACTTACGCTTATACTTTTCTTTGAAAAAGAAGCGTGTAAAGTTTAGCGTTCCTTGGCGGATCCACGTCTTTATTACGTCTATGTCGCGGCAGAAGGACATTAGTATTTTTCGTTTAGGGTTTTGAATAGTTCGGCGGCTTCTTCCTTCGTAAGCGTCCGGGCCGGTATCAAGTCGCCGCCGTCCTTTCCTGTAAGTTCCATTCGCTGCGTGGGCTTGCCGTACTGCCTTTCGCGCAGCTTGTCTAACGTCGTGGTCTTGCCGTTCTTCATATCGCTAAGTATGGCCCGCGCTAATCCTTTGGGGTATATCGGGGCTTCCTCCCACTTTACAAGTAGTTGAAGGTCGGCGAAGGTAAAGGAAAGTATAGCGGCTTCCCATTCGTTAATCTCCACGGCGGAAAGGCTGTAAAACTTCTTCGCCTTCGCCTTGCTCCCGAATATCTTTACAAGCTGTTCGGGTACGCGGCTTTTGGGGCGGCCTTTGGGGTTGCCACTCTGTCCGGGTTTGAACTGATGCGGGGTTATGTTTTCGGGGTTTGGCATATCGCTGTTTTTTTGTCGTTTTGTCGCTGTTCCTTATTCGGCTTCCTCGTCCGGGGCGAAGTTTCCTAATAGTTCCGCTTTGTCGCCCGTGTATTCTTCCCACCGCTTTATTATCACGTCTATATAGGCGGGGTCTAATTCCACGGTATAACAGGAGCGGGCCAACTGCTCGGCCGCCATAAGGGTGCTTCCGCTTCCGCCGAATAGGTCTAACACTACTTCGCCGGGGCGTGTGCTGTTCTTAATGGCGCGTCCCATAAGTTTTATAGGCTTCATCGTGGGGTGGTCGGCGGAACGTAGCGGCTTATCCTCGTGTATTGTCGTGGTCGGGGTGGCTTCGCCCAATAGCGAACGAAGAAGGGCTTTTAACTCGTCCTTCGTCATTGCGTCTATGTCCGGGGCTTCGTCCTCGGTTACGGTCAATAGGTCGCGGCGGTTTACGAAGAAGTGCGACGCGCCGGACTTCCAACCGTAAAGGCAGGGTTCGTGCTTCCATTGGTAGTCCTGTCGCCCTAATACCATGTTGTTTTTAACCCATATAAGTATCTGCTTCAACTCCCACCCCACGGACTTAACCGCCAATTTGAAGTTAAGCCCTTCCGTTCCGGCGTGCCAAATGTAGAACGCGCCCCCCTTCTTGAGGTAGCGGTTGGCGTTGTCGAAGGCGGCTTTAAGGAACTCTAAAAAGGCTTCGTCGCCCATCTTGTCGTTGGCGATGTCCTTTTGTACCCGGTTCCCCTTGTCGGCGGCGTTTAGGGCTTCGTTCTTGCTTGAATAGTCCACGTTATAGGGCGGGTCGGTTAAGAATAGGTCTACTTTGCCTTCGCCTATCAGGATATCCAATACTTCCGGCTTCGTGCTGTCGCCACAGATTAGGCGGTGGTTTCCCAATCGGTAGACATTGCCGTATTTCGCCTTCGGCTTGCTCGGTAAGTTCTCGCCTACGTTAAAGTCGTCTTCTTCCGCTTCTTCTTCGGCTTGCCCTGTGTCAATGTCGGGAAGTTCCACGGCCCAACGGTCGAGGTCGTCTATATCCCATTCGTTGGCTAAGTCGTTATAATCCCAATCGCCGAAGGCTACGTTATCCTTTATGACAATGGCGCGTAGTTTCTCCGGCGTGGTTTCCGGCGGTATTATTTTCGCTATTGTTTCCGTGTAGCCCAATTCTTTAAGGGCGCGGTAGCGCATATTTCCGCCTATAATGACGTTATGCCCGTCGTATTGGTATATAAGCACTTCCCGAAGTGCCAACATTTCGGGGTCGTCCTCTATCGACGCTTTCAACTTCCTAAATTTTACGTCGTCCTTCATTATTAGCGGGTTCTTCGGAACTCCGGGAATTTGCCCTTTGTTCAGTTCCAAATCCGACAACTTCAATACGACGCTTTGCACCAATGGCGCGAGGGCCTTGGCGGGGGTAGCTGCTCCTTCCTGTGTTTTCTTCTTTGCCATAGTTTCCGGGGGTTAAGGGTTAGAAGGGTGCCGGGCCGCTGTGTCCGCCGCCGAAGGGGTCAGCCCAATACGCCATAGACGCGCCGCGCATACTCGCTGCCGTCGAACTCTGAATAGCGGAACCGTTGCCGCCGCTTCCTGTGCTTCCGTTGTCTTCTGCCATTTTCGTGGGGTGTTAATCGTTAAACTTTTTCCGTATCAAGTCCGCCCATGCGTCTTTACCCCATACGGGCTTCCGTATGGTTTGGTAGCGTTCCAATATCCGGCTAAAAAATTCGTCATAGAAGTCGTAAAGTTCCGGGCTTTCCTCTATTGTGAATTGCTCAATACTGCCGGAACTGCGTAGGTTCGCCGAGCCGTGGGCTATTATCTTCTTCCCGCCTAATGTTTCAAACTGCGCCGTTTTGGTGTGGACGTTCGCCACGGCTAATTGTAGACGGTTGTCTATATCCAAATGGCGGTAAATGTAGGGTATTAAAGCCCGTATCTCCATGTTGTAGAAGTACGCGCTTATTATTAGGTTCAATTCGTCTATATAGCCGTGGGTTATAAGGTTGTGTAGGCTGTCTATGTTGTTTTGGTTCATCGACAGCGTGGAAATTGTCAACTTCTTACACTTGGCGTTATTCCTCACTATGAAGGCTTCTAAGAAGTCGCCGAAAATGAACGAGCCGTTAACTATCACGTCGTAGCGGCTTCCCTCGGTCATCTCTATATCACGCGCCAATTTTACGGCGTTGTCGTACATAACGAAGTCCGGCTTACGGGTGTAAACCTTCGGCTTTATGTAGCGTGTTTCTTCCCCTTCGTCGTCGCTTAGAACGTCAAAGAGGGAAGTATCTACGTCGGGAAGGTCGAAGTTACCTATATCCCCTATGTCGAAGTTAAAGCCGTCTTCGTCGGCCTGGATCTTTTTTCGTCTGCTCATTTCCTTTGTCGGTTTATGGAAAAGGGCGCGGTTTCGGTCGCCGCGCCCTTCCGCTTCGGCAGTGTCGCCGTTGCTTTCAGCTATATGGAATTTCGTAGAAGCCTATATTAACCACGCTATCCACGCCCAAACAATGCCTTCAACCACGAAATAAAGAAGAAGCCACGTTAAAGCCCCGGCGGTCGTCCATAGGAAGTCGGCAAGTTCCGGCGTTCCTTTCTTGGTTACGCGGTCGTAAACTTCCTTTGCCACTCCTACCAATATGGCTATACCCACGGCGAAAAGCACGGGTATAAAGTTGGTAAGAACTCCGGCAATAAGAAGCCCGGCGGCGTAGTGGAGTTTCTTGTCGTAGGCTATCCGCTTAATGAAGGCGGCGGCTTTTTCTATTGCTTGTTTGGGTGTCATACGCGGGCGGTTTATTATGCCGCAAAGTTAAAGGGTTTGCCGTATTAAATTGATACGACAAACCCTAAAACACTTCGCTAAAACTTCAAGTAGGCGGCTATACCGCGCCCAAATACTCGGTTACTTCTCGTTTGAAGTCGTCGAAGCTGCGGACTATAACGTACTTGTTACCGTTGGCTTCGGCGGCTTTCTGCCATTCCTTCTGCGTCCGTCGTTGTGTGCCTTCCTCAGTCTTGAACTCCACGCAAAGGGAAGCGTAGCCGCCCGAAGGCTTCAAGAGGATAGCGTCTGCAACTCCGGCGGTAACGCCTTCCGCCTTCAATATCCCGGCTTCCCGTTTATTGCGTCCGCCGCCGTTAGGGACGGCAAAGAATACCGGGCGAAGGTGCGGGTATTGTAGCCCAAACCAATAGAAGCAGTTCCGTTGTATGTGGCTTTCTATGTGCCGGGGCTTCGCCTTCTCTTTGGTGGCGTTGGCTCTCGCTACCAACTCGTCGAAGGTTAGGCGCGGCTTCTCCGTCCCGGCGGGGCGGACGGGTTCGTAGCACTCGCCTATAAACTCGTCGAAGCCGTACTTTCTTTCGGGCTGCGGTTCTGCCTTGTCTTTTTCCCGAAGGGCGGCGGCGCAGGACTTGCTGCAGCACTTTCCCCAACCTCTTGCGACGTTCCGGCTATCTGCTTGGAAGGGGCGGCCGCAATTCTCGCAAATTCTCGTTACATAGGCCATTGTTCTTCGGGCTTAAAGTGGAACTTCGGGGCTTTCTTCGGTATGGGTAAACCGTGAACGCTCGCTATGTAGCGGTAGTTATCGAATACTATACCCTTGAGCCATTTCTTTTCCTTACGGGGAAGGCGTAGGGTTGGCCCGGTATGGACGAGCCGGATGGTGGCGTGGCTGAAACTGAAATTTTCGCCTAATGTCGTTTGCATGGTTGTTGTCTTTACTTGGTTCTTAACTATCGGGAAATAACGAGCCTTGTAGACGGTCGGCGGCGGCTTTCGCCCGTTCCGCTTCTATCTGCTGCACTCGCTTTATTTCCTTGTCTATCTCGGCTTCTATCGCCTTCGACTTTCGTAGAGTGTCCGGCAAACGTGTACGGAAGTATTCGCGTTGTGCTTGCCGAAGCTCTACTACTTTGTCGAAGAATTGTTTAGGGTTCATAACTGCGAAAAGAGGTTAAGTTGTATTCCTTTCTTTGCTGTCCGGGCGTAAATCGGGCAATTTTCGCGGTAATGGCACGCGCCTAACTTGGCTTCTTCAAACCTTTGCGCCCAAAGTTCCGCGTAGGCTTCTGTTCCGGGTTCCGCTTCGCCACTAAGGAAGGTTACTAACTTCATACAGAAAAAGCCGCGTTCTTTCGTGCTTTCGCCGTTAATCTCTACTAAACCGGTTCCGTTCATCTTAGTAGGGCATATTTTCGTTGCCGGGGCCTGGGTATGGTTCGCCGGGGTAGCCGCTTCCGTATGCTCCACCGCCGTAGCCTTGTGCGCCGTACTGCTGTCCGGGTTGGGTCTGCTGTTGGTTCTGCCCGTCCTGTCGGCTTCCGAGCAGCTCCAACTCGGTAACGGTGCAATTAAGCCCCGCTTCTACGCCGTTCCGTCCTGTGTACGGTTTGGCGGTAAGGTTGCCCCGGCAGAATACCTGCGTTCCCTTCTTGAGGTATTGAACTACCGCGCCGTCGCCCGGTTTAAGACAACTTACCCACGTCGTCCGGGTTACGGTTGTACCCTGTGCGTCCTTGTAACGCTCGGAAGTAGCCACGTTGAAGGCTATAAACGGTTTCCCGTTGAAGTTCTTGATTTCCGCGTCGGATCCTATGTGTCCGACAAATTCCGCTTTTAACATAGTTGCTTGTTTTTGTTGGGGGTTATGGTTATTTCGTTTTCTTCGGTATGAAGCCGACGTAAAGGCTTGCTTCGTAGTCTACCAATCCACCCGGAACGGGGTGTATGTCGGCGCGGTGGCGTATATAGCCGAAGTCCTTTATTCGCCCTAAGACTTCTTCGGTTAGGTAGTCCCGGTAAAGTCTTACAACTTCTTCCGGCGGCATTTTGCCTTCCTGTACTAAGTGGCGAACTTGGCTTACCACTTTCGCCACTTTGTAGCCCGGCGGAAGTGTGGCGGGCGTTTCGGGATGAAGGGCGTAGGCCCAACGGCGCAAAAGCGCGGCTAATTTCTTTTTCATGCTGTTATTGGTTGAAGGGGTTAGTATTGTTGTTGTCTTTGTCTTTTAGTATGCCGACGTATAAAAAGCCGCCTATTTTAAGTTCCCCGGTTTCCGGGTTGCGTTGCTCGGTGTATTCTACTACGCCGTCTTCCCAAAGTCGGGCTACTATGGTGTGGGCTATGCGTTCTTTGTATTCCTCACGCAAACGCTTTACCGCGTCGGGGTAATAACCCCGTTGTTGTGCTTGGGCTGCTCGTCTTTCCTCGTCCGGGGAAATGGCGTAAACCGTACCTATACGGCGAACTTCGTAAGTTGCCAACCCGTTAAGTGAAGGAAGATATAGCCCATAGTCGGGTGTTGGGTAGTTTGTTTCCGGGCTTAACTTGGAAGCCCAACGGCGAAGGAACGCCGCGAATTTGTCTTTAAGGTTCATTGTTATTTTGTATATGGGTTGTCTATCTCTACTTTCCAACCTTCGCCGAAACGTGCGGCTACTATGGCTTTCGCCGTTTCCTCGGCTTCTTCGGCAGTGTTGAAAGCGTTTGTATTTTCGCCGACGGTATAGTCTTCCCAACGGCGCGGGTCTTTTACTTTGTCCTCTTTTGTTATCGGGCGCGCTACTTCTATTTCGTAGTTTCCGCCCCATATTGCTCGTTTATCACGGGGAAGGCTATTAAATTCTTCGCCTAAATATCCGTAAACTCCGGAAATTCTGCCGTCTTCGTTTTTGCAACAGCGTTTTATCCCGTCGGCGATTATTTTTTGCGTAGTAGTGTACAGCTTCCATGCAAAAGCCCCTGTATGAAGTAATTTCGATTCTTACCTTTCGGGGGTTGGGTATTCTTACGAATAATTCCGGGTGGCTCTCTAACTTGAAGTCGTCGCCAATGTTTACCGGGAAGAAGTCGGGGTATAATCCACGGTCATAGGACTGGTCATTTGCTTCCTGTAAGGTTAATAAGTTCATATCTTTTCGGTATTTATGAATTGGAGAATATGCTTAATTACGTCTACCGTCCAACCGTTACCGAGCATTCGGTATGCCTGGCTATCACTGCAAACCCATTCGTACCAATCGGGAATAGTTTGTAGGCGGCTGCACTCGGTGGGGGTAAGACGGCGTAGAACTGCGTCGGGTGTTAGAACTGCGGGCGCGTGTCCGGCGTGGGCTGAACACAAAGCAGGGGTTATGCCGTCGGCTGAATAGACGCGGTTTTGTTGGTATGGCTGCTTTCCGCCGCTCTCGGTGTCCGGGTTAAGTTGTATTACCTCGCGGCTTTGTACGATGTTGTTGGCTTCGTAGCGGCTTGAAGTAACCGTAGGGGCTTTGTCGCGGAATATGCCGCCCGCGTTGAAGCCGTGGGGAAGTTGGAGTATTAGGTTATCTTTTTGAACCGTTGTTAGCGTATTGGTTTTCCCGTCGGTTCGGGGTTCTAACTCGGTCATATTATGCCGGCTCTCCTGTACTTCTCCGGCTTCGTATTGGCGGCGTATAGCCTTGCCGTATTCGGTTCGGCGTGGTGTCAAACACGCGGATTCTATGTAAATTAAATTGTCCTTCTCCACGCTTGTAAGGCAGTTAGTCTTACCGTCCGGGCGAAGTTCCGGCGTTTGCTCGTTCCTTCCTGTTTCCGGGTTGAAACGCCCACGAACAGCCACGCAACGGGCGGCGCGTTCCCCTTGAAGTAATACTATATCGTCGTGGCAGCTCCCGCCTACGCGAAGGGTGTTGCTTTTTTCGTCTTCCGCCCTTGGGTGGAAGACGAAGCCGGTACCGGCTTCGGCTTGCCGTTGATGGTGTTCTATAAGTTTCTTTATTCGTTGGGAAGTAAGGACGTAGCGGGGTTCTACCTCGTCTTCCAAAATATCGCGTAGGTATATTCCCCGGTCTTCCGGCTGTGGAATTGCGGTAAATACCTTTGTGTCGAATAGGTTTGCTTCTTCGCGTGTCCGTATGTTAGTCCAATACAAGCGGACGCGGTTTTGTGCTGAAACTAAGGCGGAATTTATTACGACGGGTTCTAATCCTAATTGGTCGGTAATGACTTGTTCGCACTCCTTACGCATACGGACGTTTTCAAGTAGGAATAAAACGCCGGGGTTATACTCTTGTATCTCCCGAAGAATACGGACGTATTCAAAGAATAGGACGCTTCGGGGGTCGTTAAAATTTAACTGCTTTCCGGCGAAGCTGAACCCTTGACACGGCGAACCGCCTATAAGGAGGTCTATGTGGGGAAGGTCGGCGGCGCGTACTCCTGTAACACTGCCGAGCTGCACCGTGTCCGGGAAATTGTGCTGTGTCTGCTGTATGGCGAATTTGTCAATTTCGGAAGCAAAGTATTTGTTTACCTTAATCCCGGCTTCCCTTAACGCTATTTGCCCGCAGCTCATCCCGTCAAAAAGGGAAAGTACGTTTATTCCGTTGTTGCTCATTTCGTCTTATATTGATACGTCCAAAGGCGTAGTTAATTTATTACTCAATAGCGTAGCCACTTTTTCAGCGGCGGCGCGGAACTCTCGGTTATACTTGTATTCGTTATCGTATCGACGGAGGTAGTAGTGAATTGTCGAAGTGTCGTGTTTCGTTTCCTCGGCGATGTCCTGTGTCGAAACGCCGCGCTTCTTGCAATGGTGGGCGTATATCATTCGGGCGTAGACGTACCAACGCCCCCGGCTGTCGTTTACTATGTACTTGAAGGGAACAGCCATCGCTACAAGTATGGCGCGTTTAATATCCCGGTGCAACGGTCTACGTTCGTATTCCACCGTTAAACCTAAACCTTTGGCTATCTCCCGTTCTAATGTCGCCCCGTTGCTTAACTCCCAATTTGCAAGCATATAAATCGCGTCGCAGTCAAGCAATAAGCGAATATCCGCTTTCATTTGCTCTCTCCACGGTTCGGACGGATCCACGCCGTTGTTAAGGGGGTTAATCACGGCGTAGCCCTGTGCCGTTAGGCGCGTGGCGGCTGCGGTAAAATTCGCGGTGTATTCTTCCGGGGTTAATCCCGAAATTTGGCCGCTTATGTAAATTTTAGTTTGCTTCATGCGATTTGGGGTTTATTTTGCTTCTATGGCGTTTTATTGTCGTCAGCCCTTCAACTACCCACCCGAAGGGCGTAGCGCGAAAATTGGGGCGTTTCCGTGGCTCTGGCCTACTTTAACGGCGTTAGCCTATGCCTATAACTTTGGTTGTCAAATGGTAAATAATCAAACATTTCGGCGAAGCGGTCATTTATGCGGTCGCCGTACCTGTTTACTATGTCGTCTTCACTTTCAAGATTTGACGTTATCACGGTAAAGAGTTGGCGGTCGTAGCGTTGGTAAAGAAGTTCTACCATTGGGCTTACTTCGTTACCCCAAACCTTTACGCTTGTAGCTTCCGTTCCTACGTCGTCGATAAATAGCAGTTCGGTCCCTTTAAGGTCTGCTAATAGTTCGTTCCTTTCATCCCTTGCTAAATCCACCAATCGGGATGCGGGAATTTTTCGTACTTGCTTCCTTTCGTTGGAATAGTTGGAATAATAAAGCGTGTCTATTAGCTGCTTTATCGCGTCCGCTAAGGTCGTTTTTCCGTTCCCCGGTTTCCCAAAAAGGAACAAACCGGGCTTTTCGCTTTTGCCGACGAGCCACTCTGCGGCCTTTCGTATGTGTTCGGCGGTGGCTGTGTCCTCGTTGAAGGTATGCCCGCGCCGCTCCACTTGGAAGCGATAACAATCGGTAAGCATTTCGGGTATTAGGTCTATATACCTATCCACCTTAAAGCGTCCCTTTGAAGCGTCGCGGAGTTTGCTCAGGTGCATTTTCCACCGTTGTAGAAACTGGGCGCGTTCCTGTTTGGGGTCTTGAGATTGTTGGTTGTCCATAACTGCTTGGTTTTTGTTTTTGTAAATATCTATCGACTACCCATGAACGAATGGCGGCGGCATCGCTTTTATAGCGTTTCCCGTTGGCTTCTTTGTAGTCGTTAAGAATTTGGATTAATTCGCGGGTTGTGTCTTCTCCGTATTGCTCGACAAAGGCGTTATATTCTTCCTGTGTCAGTTGTACGCTCGACGCGAAGGCTATTTTTTCTTTTTTCTTTTTTTCGGTTGTTTTTTCTTTTTCTATTTTTTCTTTATCTTCTACGTTAGTAGAAGTTAATATAGATTTAGATATAGATATAGATATGCTTTGTTTTGGGTTGTTTTCTTCGACGGTTGAAACTTCTTCGGTTGTTATTCCTTCGGCTTCGGTTGTTTTGGGTTGTTTTGGGTTGTTTTGGGTTGTTTCTTTTCCGTTTTCGGTTGTTTTTTTTCGTGCGTTTTGGTTTCCTTTTGGAGCCCCGCCTTTCCTTCCGTTTGCTTGGTTACGTTCCAATCTTGCCGCATTCATATCAAACCGGGACTTAAACGCCAAAAAGAACCCTTTCGCTATCGGGTCAGCGTCTTCGTCGGGTTCTTGGTCGTCGAAGGCGTAGGCGAATAGCAACCGCATTACTTCTTTACAAAGTTCCGGGGGCAAAGTGAGCAACGTGTCGCGTAT
>Ga0137298_11832_pt1 | contig 10062 bp, 7 predicted proteins | sample RamsorincwithD2O_2_FD_97182 | JGI IMG/M metagenome (GOLD analysis project Ga0137298, IMG submission 97182) | Mouse cecal microbial communities from Vienna, Austria - Glucosamine amended with D2O | ecosystem: Host-associated > Mammals > Digestive system > Large intestine > Cecum | place: Austria...
TTCTGAATATACGACTTTTACCAAGGATCATAACTGCTCTCCATACAAGAAGGGTTAAACTGCTTTTTTGATATTGTACAAAAGTACACTTCTTCATCGTTAATGACAAGAAGACCCAACGTGAAAGCTGCAGATGTAAAATAGAAGTCTATGTTTGAATGAGAAGTGGAATCTTTTGTAAAGAATAGTAGAAGCTATATTAAACTAAATATACTAAATTAAAGTTCTTGTATATTGGTTGGAATTATTTGGGTGATACTGTCTAAAAAAAGTGTAGTGTATGGTCTTTTCTAGTTCTATATTTTTGTTTGCATTTTTACCGCTTTTCTTTGCGGTCTATTTTTTGCTTCCTTGGAGACCGGCGAAGAATGTCGTTTTGCTAGCTTTTTCGTTGCTGTTTTACGCATGGGGTGAACCAGTATACGTATTCCTGATGATCGGTTCTATCATCCTCAATTGGCTATTTGCTCTTTTGATGGACAAGGTTGGAAGAGGGCGTAAGCTTATCTTATTCATCGGCGTTGCTGCCAATGTTTGTATTTTGGGATTTTATAAGTATCAAGGATTTATTGCGCATAATATTAATGCTGCGTTAGGAGAAGAATTCCTAGTGGATCTCCAATTGGCTCTTCCGATTGGGATATCGTTTTTTACACTGCAAGCAATAACATATATTGCTGATGTGTATCGCAAACAGGTGAATGTTCAAAAGAATCCACTATATTTGGGAATGTATATTGCTATGTTTCCGCAATTGGTTGCTGGTCCTATTGTTAGATATGCAGATATCGAAAAAGCTATCGACAATAGAAAAGTGACTTTGATGGGCTTTACGCAGGGCTTACGTCTGTTCTGCATTGGTATGGGCAAGAAGGTTCTACTTGCCAATACAGCGGGAATATTGGCCGATTCGCTGCTTCCTAGAAGTGCGGCTGAAATCGGTTTTGTAGGATGCTTCAGCGGAGTTGCTGCTTACACATTTCAAATATATTTTGATTTCTCTGGATATTCCGATATGGCTATCGGCCTTGGAAAGATGATGGGTTTTGATTATCCAAGAAACTTTAACTATCCATATATTTCCAAAAGCGCTACAGAGTTTTGGCGCAGATGGCATATGTCATTAGGAAGTTTCTTTAAAGATTATGTATATATACCTTTGGGAGGCAACCGCGTTTCAACGCCTAGGTACATGCTAAACATAATGATAGTGTGGGGGCTTACTGGAATTTGGCACGGAGCTGCTTGGAATTTTTTGTTATGGGGTCTATATTGGGGAGTCTTGATCATGATAGAGAAGCTCTTCTTGATGTCGTTTCTTGAAAGAGTTCCAAGAGTGGTCTCTCATTTATATTGCGTTGTGCTTTTCTTTTTTGGATGGCTACTGTTTTCAGTTACGGGTCTTCACAACGTATTTGAATGGTTTGTTGGAATGTTTGGCGCATATGGTTTTACGGGTCAATCTACAGTTTGGGAGCTTCAGTCGTGGAGCTATGTTGCCTTGATTCCGATTTTTGTAATAGCCTCTCTTCCTTGGACTCCTTATCTGCGAAAGAAGCTTGAAGCTTGGGGCGCAGGGAAATCCAATGGGGGGGGGTTGCGTATCGTTGCGGCGCCTGAAAAGGGAAATAGTTTCGCACCACCTTGCATGATAGAAATCACAGACGATATGGATGCTGCGCGTCGCAAGGCGTTGCTTCTTGTTAATACGCTGGTTGATCTGACGTTGCTTGGGATCTTCGTTCTCTCATGCATGTCTGTTGCTTCTTCTTCGTACAATCCCTTCATTTATTTCCAATTTTAAGGATCTTATGAAAATACAAAATATTATATTTAGTTTGGTTGTTTGCCTATTTGCATGTATGCCGGCGGTGCTTTACTGTGCTACAAGATTGGAGGTAGATATACCTGTACAACTGACATCGGAGCCTGCAGAGTATCTAGCGGGTGGTCTGTCTGAAGCGAATGTTGCGGCAACATTTAGCCTTTCTGGATTTAAGAATAAAGAGTTTCAAAATGCAGTTGAAACAGAGATAGGAAATTTTATTCCGGCAAAAGCAGAAGCAATCATTATCTGTTCGGGATTACAGAGAAAAGGAATAGAAGCGTCAAACCTTGTTTTTAATTGGGATTGTTATCCCACCTTTTATGGAAGCGAAAGATTATATATACCTAGCTCTAATGCAGTAACCTATATGCCTCGAAAACACTCGGAAGATTATGTGCAAAAGTGGAAAGAGTTTGCTGATAATATAAGAGGAATTGCTGCAAGATTTCCCGAAAAGAACTTTGTTTTATATGTTGTGCAAGGATACACAGAGCCAGCAATAAATCCGGCTTATTCGCTGGTTTCGGATCCTCTATCACCTAGATTATGCTCTGAGACATTGTTCCAAGCGTTAAGCGGAGCTGAAAACGTGCATGTTCTTACTCAGGATTTTGATAATCCTAGTGATTACTATACACAGTTTTTTACAACAGATCATCATTGGAATATTGACGGGGCATTTGAGGGTTACAAACAGATTTCCGGCATTCTTGAGCTGGATGCCGTCGAAGAAAAGGGTATCCATCCTATTGAGAATTATCTTTTTACTGGTGCTACCGCCCGTTGGGGTGTTGATCTTTTGCAAGAGAGTGTCTTTGACTGTAATTATGATTTTTCTAATTTGAGCATCGAAATGGATGATGGAAAAACTATCGATGGAAACAATCATGATTATTTTTGGGATTGCAATCCATTAGGAAAGCCTTACCTGTTTTATGACAACTACTACGGTGGTACCGGGAACTGTTCTATTATTGGCGGACATGGCGACAAAAAGGGTTTGCTTGTAGGTAATTCTTACAAGGAGGCGCTTCAAAGGCCTCTTGCGGAATCATATGAAATTTTGGAAGTTGGGGTTGATGCTAAGTTGTCGGCCTATGTTGTAGAGAAATTAGAGGATAGAATTCAAGAATTAGATACTGATGATATTATTCTTGTAGGGCATCCGAATTCGTACGTTTAAGAAGTGATGTTTCTGCGTGGATATGATCAGTTTTATTGTAACTGCTGTAAAATAGCATAATGCAGCAATACGTTAACTATTGGGGTTTGGCAGTTTATATAGAGTGACTATTGGAGCTACCCTATTGAACCACGCAATAATCATAGCAGGAGGATCCGGATCACGAATGGGTCAGGATATCCCGAAGCAGTTTATCAATGTATATGATAAGCCGATAATCATCTATACCTTAGAAGGCTTCCAGAAGCATCCTGAAATTGATTCTATTACAGTTGTATGCATAGATGGATGGCAGGATATGTTAAAAGCCTATGCGAAGCAGTTTGGGATTACAAAACTCGATAGAATTATTGATGGTGGTCAGACTGGTCAAGAGTCAATTAGAAACGGCGTTGAATCTTTATGTGGAGTAGCGAATCTAGGAGATGTGGTGGTAATCCACGACGGGATTCGTCCGCTTGTGGAAGCATCGGTTCTTTCTGATGTCATCCGGAAGTGCAAGCAATATGGTAATGCTGTTACGTCGCTTCCATATAATGAGCAACTTTTTGTTATTGATGAAAAAGATGACTCGGTGACTCATAAATATATTCCTCGTGATACCTTGCGTCGTGTTTCGACTCCTCAAGCTTATGAGTACAAGATGCTTGCTGATGCTTACAAAGAGGCATTCGAAAAGGAGATAGGGATACATGGATCAAGTTACACCAATACGATGATGACCGATCTTGGTCATATACTTTATCTGGCAGCGGGGTCTGATAAAAATATCAAGTTGACTACAAAAGATGATATTGAGATTTTTAAGGCATATTTAAATAGTGAAAAAAGTAATTGGCTGAAGTGATGAACGATGGATCGTCTGAATAGCGGATTATATCTTGAAGATTTGGATATATGTGCTCATCTGAATATCGACTGGGAGTTTTTGAACGGACGGCGTATAGCTATTTCAGGCGCAACAGGAATGATTGGAACGTTTCTTATAGATGCCTTAATGATGAAGCGTGAAGACTCTGATTTTGATTGCGAATTAATTGCGCTTGGGAGAGATGAGGGCAAAGCGCGTAAACGATTGCCTTATTTCAATAGAAAGGGCTTTAAGTTCTTAGAGGTTGATATATGCTCTTCGGGAGCACTGTCAAGTATTTCGGCCGATGTTGTGTTTCATTTGGCTAGCACCACTCATCCAGTGGCTTACGTTGAAGATCCTGTAGGTACAATCTATTCAAACATTAGTGGACTTAAAAATCTATCAAGAATTATTGATGCTGCCAAAGCGGGCGATGTGCCAAATTTTGTTTTCGCCTCATCTGTAGAAGCATATGGCCAGAATCGAGGCGATGTTGATGAGTTTAGAGAAGATTATTGTGGATATATAGACTGCAACACATTAAGAGCCGGATATCCTGAGAGCAAGCGAACATGCGAAGCTCTTTGTCAGGCCTACATTGCAACAGGATCGATGAAGGCGGTTATCCCTCGGCTTCCTCGGACATATGGACCAACATTATTGCGTTCGGACTCCAAAGCGCTTTCACAATTCCTGCGTAATGGAGTTGATGGTGAGAACATCGTCCTTAAAAGCCAAGGAAGCCAGTTGTTCTCTTATCTTTACGTGGCTGATGTCGTTTCAGGGATGTTGGTTTGTCAGTCCCGCGGAGAAGTTGGCAGGGCATATAATGTTGCCGATGGGTTGTCTGATATTAAACTATGCGATCTTGCAGAGATGATTGCTGAGATTTGCGGAACGTCTGTCATATTTGATATTCCCGAGGAGACCGAGCTAAAAGGGTTTTCCACAGCAACTAAAGCCATTATGGACGCATCAAAATTGAATGGTTTGGGGTGGAGGGCTAAGTATTCCATCCAAGAGGGGATCCATCGTACGATCGAGATCTTCAAAGAGATTGATTGGTAAAGAATTCTACTAAAACGCTTTTGATTTAAGGAATAAACCATGTCAATAATAGGTAAGATAAAAGGCTTTCTACCAGCATCCTCCCGTTCGTTGCATGGCATGTATGGAGAGGTTTTGCAGATCAAGGAGATTGCGCAGATTTTGTATGACATAAGGGGGATGTTGGAGGATCACGGCCAAAGATTGTGGAATATAGAAAGTAGACTTCAAGAATACGAAAATCAGTTGAATGCATTTGAGATGCAATCCAATGAGATGCTGTGGCGAATTTATAAACGTGACGGGGAAGATGTGGTAGATGCAAAAAAACGTTTTTTTAAGTCTTTAGATAAGGCTGAAGGATTACTTCGTGAACATCAGCTTGTTTTAAAAAGCTTGTTGTCTGATTTCGACAATTTATGTAAAGCGAATAGGATTAAGTATTTTTTGGCCACGGGCACTCTTTTGGGAGCTATAAGACATGGCGGTTTCGTTCCTTGGGATGATGATGTCGATGTCGGAATCATGAATGAGGATATCGATAGGCTGAAGGATGTAGTTTCGAAGGATGGAAGGTTTGAGATAACCGACATCTTTGATCAATACGTCTTTTGTAGGCAGGTGCGATTCAAGCGTAGAGACTCTGGAGACAACGCGCCCTTTGTAGATCTTTTTATCTATGAGTATTCGAGATGCAAAACCAATAGGGATCTGCTTCAAGTAAAGGAAGTGCGTCGGGAGCTCATGGATTGCTTGGAAGACGATAGCGCGAAGGAGGGCTCTCTCCATCCATTGAACACCTATACATATCCTGAAAACGAAGAGGCCTATGTTGCCGTATCCAGAACATTTCAAGAATACAGAAATAGGTTGTTTGAAGAAGGCTTCTATTGCTCGAAAGAAAATGCATGTTCTATCATCTGGAGTATAGAAAACCTGTCTTTTGGCGATCCAGTTCATATCATTCCAATTGAGTACTATGAGAATATGCGAACTTGTGAGTTCGAGGGCAAGGATTATCTCATACTTGGAAACAGTGAGAAGTTGCTAACCCAGCACTATAAGGATTGGTTAAAAATCCCCACCGATATAAACACACATTATAGGCATTACGATATCTAATTCGGTTAATTCACTCGAAAAAGTGATCGTCTATTTTATATAAGCGCTTATCTCCTTCGCTCAACAATAGCTCAAATCCAGGGGTATCTTCGTTGATATTGTCAATGCCTTCCCATTTTGACGGTGAGTAAGCATAATCATCCAGTATTGTGTTTCCAGATTCTGATTTATCGTCAAGGATCAAAACATAATGAGATCCGATCTCCTTTACAGCTTCCTGGACATCTTTAGAACTCGCTATTTGGTTCAGGCTTCCTCGAATGAGTTCATTCTGTGTATCCATGTCGCTAAACACAACGCGTCTATACAGAGTGTTCAACCCCTCAGCCCCGTGTAACCACTCGCTGCCATCATTTGGTATATTGATCACTGAAGCGCCTTCAGGAATTATCTCCATAGCTTTTTTTGCGAAATCTCTTTCATCGGATGTTAGCCAAGTTCTTGATGCGTAGCGCCATTCTAAATAATCTCGAACTGCTAATAATCCAGTTTGTTGATCTGGTTTTCCTATCCAGGGAGAAGCTATGTTTGAAAATTGGAAAAGAGCCATGATTAGAGTTAATAATGCTGCAGTGAAGCTAGTAACAATTTTTGTATGCTGATTATTTGACTTGCCAATAATAGTTTCAAATTTATGAACGGCGAGAACAACGACATCAACTAATCCTGTAAACCCTAATGTGGCTAGTGGAATCGCAAACAGTCCATTCATTGCAGCTGTTCTATAGGGATCTGTAAACCAGAAACCTGCAAGGAGATGTTTCAAAAGCCCATTTGATGAATCTCCTATAACATAGATCATAAAAGAGAATAGATAAGCGATTGATAACCAAAGATATCTGCGTTTAAATAAGGAGCATACAATCCCAGCGAATACGGAGATCGTCATGAATAATTGACATCCACTTCTGTCGGTGAACTCAAATAGAATAGCCGATTTTATAGCACCTCGAAAGCTATGATTTGCTTCCCATATGAAGTTGACTGTATCGCTCATGAATGGTGCGCTGAAGAAACCTACCCATAACAATATTGATAACGCGAGCGACACTGTTAGTTTGAGAAGTGTCTTTCTGTTAATAATAAATCTGTTGTTGGCGAAATCGTAAATAAGTTGAAACATGAAATAAATGCCAAACCAAACTCCAAAAGTGAATAAACCATTTGGTTGCGCTATTGTTATTGAGAATAAACTGCAGGTAAAAATTAGGATGAAGCGTAGGATGCACTTTGAGAAAGAAAGCATTCTCATAAATCCTATTGTTGAAGCTAGCAATATTGGAACAAATGAAAATGATGCCAGATTTGAAAGCAGCTGTCCGAATACGACAAAGCCCCAAGGAAAGGCTGCAAAAGAAATTGAGAAAAGTGAGCCGAATAGGATAGTCTTTTTATTGGTTGCGATTTGGTCTAGTAAAAAGAATATCCCAGAAGGTATTGCAAAGACCAGATATACAATCAGGGTGCTATTCAATCCTAATGGAATGTTATTTCCAAAGATGGTGGAAGTAACGGCAACTTGGATATGCCATGCTGAAGGGTAAAATGAACCTTGCCCGTCTATATCTAGTGTAGGAGAGTTGTTAAGGGTGGAGAATGATCCAGTGCCGATAAATGACCTGATCATTGACATATGTGCCGTATTGTCATCATATTTCGCTAATGCGTCCGGGGTTTCGAGGATTGAAATAAAGACAATATAGGTGATTGTGAATGCAATAGAAATGTAAAGTAATAATACAAGGCAAGAAAAAGAGGGCTTAAGCTTTATGAGATCAATCTTTGATTTACTCTCTTTTGATGAATCGTGTGAAACTATAAGCTGAATTAAGAAAAAAAACAAACTCGTTATTAATGCTATGACAAATAAAGAGATCGCACTGCAATTGAATTTTACTTGATCGAGTAGAATTCCTAAGACGACATAATAGAAGGTGGATAGAAGCGGTGCCATTATTAAAGAGCTGATTCTATCAATTCGGATTGCTCTAGTAAATAAAAAGCCAGGAAGATAGACAACAATAATACTGACAAGAATAGAGGGCATTAAGCCAACGATCATTGAGTCCTCCATTATCGTTTTGTTATCTTACGGTGCACTGTGATACTAATTATAGGCATCATTGCGGCTTGGCAACAAACGGCGACATTTTTAATGCCTTCGCGAGAAGTTTTTTGTCCTGCTCTTCGTATTGATCGTTGTCGCCGATAAATATCAGACGTTCGATTTTATTCTTGTGCTTTGATATGTAGTTAAAGGCGGAGACTACACCATCCAACTCTTGGGGGTCTTCCATTAATACAATGCTGCCGCTTTTTGCTGCGAGCTGCCCTAAAGCTAAGGCATCATCAGGGCTCCATACCGATGAGATGAAGATGTTCGACAATGATATATCTGTGTGTTCTTTGAGTACCCAGTCTGCGATCTGAATGCTCGAATCGTAGCCATTGTCTGCGCAAAACCGTACAGTTTTTAGGTTGTTGCATGATGTTATGAGTTGGTCGATGCATTCATTAGGAAAGCTTATAAAGCCTCCAAGTATGGAAAGCTCATCCATTGAGGTCGTTATGATTTCTGCGGTGTGCTCAGGTATGATCCCGGGCGCATTGTTGAAAAATACAGGTATTTTGTATTTATATGCGATGGCAGAAAAGGCGTTGTGATCTGAGATGCAGTCTTTGTGGGTGATCGCGGCGGTTTTTGACCATTCATATCCTTTTTCCATTCCAAATAGATATGAATTTAGCGCAATTTCATCTAGACTGCTTCCCGAGATCAAATGAGTTTCACAATCGACCTCATTTTTAATCTGCTTAAGTAATAATTTGTTGGAGTCACTCGTTTCTGCAACCAAGATAACTCGGGAGGGCTTTATTCTACTCAACGTATCTAGTGTGATGGAGGGCACAGATTCATTTTTGACGAGAAGCTGCGCTGCTTTCATAAGGCCCGCTAAGCTATTGGCTATGAAGCATATATTGGGGCTTTCACCTGAAGACAGTACCACGGTGTCGCATTCTTTTTCATTAAGCGCCTTCTCGCATATTTTGGCAGCAAGATGATATCTATCTTCAGAACCTATGGATCGTATGTAGTTCTGGTCTATTTCGATGTCTGCATCAAATATCTTCTTCACGATGCTTTCAGACTCGGGATTTCTTGAGTTACCGCCGAGTATTCTATATAGATCACAGATTTCTTTAGCTGACCCTATAGCCTTTGTATGGCCTTTTTCTATCCATATAGCTTTGTTGCAAAGACGTTCGATCAGCTTGCTATCATGAGACACTATAAGTACAGTGACCCCATGATCTTCGATCAGTGAAGAAATTCTTTTTTCGCATTTTTTTTGGAACATGAAGTCGCCGACGGAGAGCACCTCATCAACGATAAGGACATCTGGGACGGTTTCTGTGGCGATGGCAAAAGCAATTCTTGCCACCATGCCAGATGAATAATTCTTCATTGGCATTTCGAGGAAGTCGCCAACTTCCGCAAAATCAACAATGCTGTCAAAGTGCTCCTCGATGAATTGCTTTGAATATCCAAGCAGGGCGCCGTTAAGATAAATATTTTCTCGAGCTGAAAGCTCCATATCGAATCCAGCGCCAAGCTCAATAAGCGGAGCGATGGATCCTTTGATTGAGCAGGTTCCTTTTGACGGTTCGAGCACACCAGCAATTATTTTTAGCATAGTTGATTTACCGGAACCATTTGAGCCTACAAGGCCGAACACATCTCCTTTTTCCACGGTGAAACTTACATCGTTTACCGCCACGAACTCCTTAAACATGAGTTCTCGTCTAACGGCTTTTATGAAATATTCTTTAAGGCTTTGGATTCGCTCGTTTGCCATATTGAATACCATCGAGACATGATCAACAACGATTATGTTATCTTTAGCCTCTTCGGTTTTAGACATATTTACTGTTTTAGTATTTGTTGTTTCTGTGCTAGACATAGAGTATGAATCTCTTTTCATTCTTTTTGAAAACAATCAAACCGACAACAAACGTGATCAGAGCAAA
>Ga0137298_11838_pt1 | contig 10015 bp, 11 predicted proteins | sample RamsorincwithD2O_2_FD_97182 | JGI IMG/M metagenome (GOLD analysis project Ga0137298, IMG submission 97182) | Mouse cecal microbial communities from Vienna, Austria - Glucosamine amended with D2O | ecosystem: Host-associated > Mammals > Digestive system > Large intestine > Cecum | place: Austria...
GATAAACTTGCATGGCTTAGAGAAACATTAGAATGGCAACAAGAATTACAAGAGCCAGAAGAATTTTTAAATACATTAAAAACAGAACTATTTGAAGATGAAGTATATGTATTTACACCAAGAGGAGATATTAAGGTATTACCAAGAGGTTCAACTCCTATTGATTTTGCATATAGTATACATGCACAAATTGGGCATAAAATGACTGGTTGTAAGATTAATGCTAAAATGATGCCAATTATTACAAAATTAAAAAATGGAGACATAGTAGATATAATAACATCAGAAAATGCAAAAGGACCAAGTAGAGATTGGTTAAAATTTATTAAAAGTTCAAGTGCAAAAAATAAAATTCAACAATGGTTTAAAAAGGAACAAAGAGAAGAAAATATTGAAAAAGGAAAAGAATTAATTGAAAAAGAAATAAAAAGAATAGGTATGTCTAAAGAACTACATAAACCAGAATTAGTTCAAGCAGCATTAGATAGATATAAATACAACAGTATTGAAGATATGTATGCAGCAGTAGGATTTGGGGCAATATCTTCTGGAAAAATAATTGCTAGAATATTAGAAGAATATAAGAAAATACATGAAGATGAAACAATTGAAGAAAAAATTGAGCAACTTTCAAAAGAAAAGAAAACAATAAAAGAAGCCTCATCAAATAATGGAATTATAGTAAAAGGAATTGATAATTGTTTAGTAAAATTGTCAAAATGTTGTAATCCAGTTCCAGGAGATGACATTATAGGATATATTACAAAAGGAAGAGGAGTATCTGTTCATAGATTAGACTGTGTAAATGTAAAAGAACTTTTAGGAGAAGAGGAAAGGATTATTGATGTAGAATGGTATAATGCCAAACAGACAGCTTATGATGTTGATATTGAAGCATATTCTAATGATAGGCAAGGTTTATTAGCAGATATTATTAAAGCTATTTATGATACAAAAGTAGAATTAATGGCAGTTAATAGTAAAACAAATAAAGAAAAAATAGTATTATCTGAAATTACTGTAAAAGTAAATGGATTAGAAGATTTAAACAAAGTAATGAAATCATTAAGAAAAGTAGATAGTGTTTATGAAGTAAAAAGAAAGAGATAATATAAATATAGTGTAAGTAGAAATATGAGATGGCAAAAGTATTAAAACGAAAAAGGAGCAAAGGAAAAATGATATTAAAGAAATTGCAATTAAATACAAATATAGTAGATCCAACAAATTGTTATATTGTATTAGATGAAGAGACAAAAGAGAGTATGGTAATAGATCCAGCAAGTGAAGTAGACAAAATTGTAGAGATGTTAGATATATTAGATGCAAAATTAAAATATATATATTTAACACATTGTCATGGAGACCACATAGGAGGAGTTAATGAATTAAGACAAAGATGTGGGGGAATGGTATTAGTTGAGAGAAGCGAAAGTGAGAATTTGAATAATCCAGAAATAAATTTAGTAGAATATATACAAATGCCAGAAATAGAATTAGAAGAAAAATCTAGAATAGATGATGAAGATTTAATACATTTAGGAGATTTAGAATTTAGAGTAATACATACACCAGGACATACAATAGGAAGTACAAGTTTATATTGTGAAAAAGAAAATTTAGTATTTACTGGAGATACTTTATTTAAAGGAACATGGGGGAGAACAGATTTGCCAACAGGTGGAATGGTAGATATTATGGCTTCAATTACAAATAAATTAATGAAATTACCAGATGAAACAATTGTATATCCAGGGCATGGAAAAAGCACTAGAATAAAGGATGAAAAACCAATATATTTAGAATTAAAACCTAGTAATTGGTAGAATTACAAAATGTAATATCTAGTAGGCATATATTTTCTTTTTAGTGAATATATATATAATAATATATATTAGACAAAGGAGAAAAGTAATGATTACAGTAGTAGATATTAAAGCTATAAAAAAATATTTAGTATTTGCACTTATTTTGGTAGTAATAGGTGTTAGTACTAGATATTTTAATAATTTAAATGGTAGTTCCATACAAAAGGATATGTTAGACAAGTTAGGAAAATATAGTTTTGTAGGGTGTATTGAAGAAACTCTTCCAGATATAGAGGGAAAAAATGCAGATAAAGTGAGACAAATAGCAGTTACAAATAGAGCATCAACTTCAAGAAGAATATTAAGTAAGCAATTACCGATGTTGGAAGTATTTTCAGATGAAATTATAGATGAAGATGATGAAGAAATTAATGATAGTGAAAAAGATGAGCAATTAGAAAATGCGATGGTTGCTAATGAAGAAAATAATGAGCAACAAGATAATGTTAATAAAGCAGAAACAGGAGTACATACAGAAGAAATAAAAGAAAATAATATAGAAAGTAAATTTACAAATACATATGGGAGTGTAAAAGTAAAAAATCAAACTAAATATGAATTAACAGAAGAAATATTAACACCTAATTTTGAATTAAGTAATAAAAATGATATTATAATATTTCATACACATACTTGTGAAAGTTATACACCAGATGAAAAATATAATTATACAATGACTGGAAGTTATAGGACAACAGACTTAAATTATAGTGTTGCAAAGGTAGGAGATGAATTAGAAAAACAGTTGACATCATATGGATATAAAGTAACACATGATAAAACATATCATGATTATCCTGCATATAGTGGGTCATATAATAGGTCATTTGAAACTGTGAGAAATATTTTGAATTCACAAAATAGTACACAAATGGTAATAGATTTGCATAGAGATGCTATTGGAAGTAATAATAATTATGCACCAAGTGTAAAAATTGGAGAAGAGACAGTAGCACAATTGATGTTTGTAATAGGCACAAATGGGGGAGGATTAGAACATCCTAATTGGCAACAGAATTTAAAATTTGCAGTAAAAGTGCAAGAAAAAGCAAATGAATTATATCCAGGGTTATTTAAGCCTATAGTATTAAGGGATAGTAGATATAATCAACAATTAGCAAGTGCTGCAACTATTATAGAAGTTGGTGCTACAGGTAATAATTTAGAACAATGTTTGCTTAGTATGAAGTATTTATCGAAAGTGATTAGTGAAGTAGTTAAATAGAACCAAAAAATGCAGGATGAAATACCAATCCCGCATTTTTTGGTAACTCTTAGTTGTGGTAGCCTACCATGATGTAGTAGGCTTTTCCAGAGGAGGTGATTATCTCGAAGATGTAATCACCTCCTTCGGGCATATAATAGTAAAACTGGGTCATTCCCCCAGCCTGACCAAAGTCAAGCTGGGTTCGACTGCCTATCTCAGATACAAGATTTATCTGGGTTACTTGACTAGTGTCAAGTATTAATAGTAAATCTCGTACCTTGCCATCCTCATATTTATGAGGAAGCTGGTAGAAGTTGGGATTGTCCAAGTCCAAATGATCATGGACAGGGATAGAAAAAAATTTCCCAAAGTACCAGCATGTAGCAGATACGGAAGCGGTTGTGTCGGTTGGCGATGGCAAAGCTGGCGCTTCAGCTTGCAGAGATTCTGCTTTTACCTGCAAGTCGAGATTTTCGGCTCGCAGGGATTTTGCATCCTCATGTAAAGCAGAATTTTCAGCTTGCAGTGATTCTGCTTCTTCCTGCAGGTCTGAATTTTCAGCTTGTAGGACTTTTATATTGTCCTCAAGAGCTGAAACTTCAGCTTTTAGCTCCTGCTTCTGCTGCCGCAACATTTCTATTTTTTTGTTATTAGAAAATGCTGCTCGGCAACCATAAAATGCAAATCCGAAAAAAAATAATATAGCAGTAAAAAGTAAAATTTTTTTCATATTTTTTTCTCCTTTTCTAAGAGCCAGATACAGTACTACTGTATCTGTTGTTTGATTAGTATTTGTTTATATTATATCAAAAAAGAAACATAAAGTCAATTTTATGTAAAATGTGTTTTGATTTTGTACAGCTTTTTGAGAAATTTATCATTATATTCGAAGTAAGAGAGTGTTTTTTAATTGCAAAAACTGAGAATACCTTTATTGTCAAGGTGCTCTCAGTTTGATGTTATAGGAAAATAAATAATTACTTAGTTCCTACAATTTAACTTATTTGTGATTACAATTACATAAGCTATCACATGGATTATAATTATTTACGCTATTAAATTCTTTAGTGCAAGAAAAGTCAGGTTTTGTTTTACAGTTATTCATATAAAAGTTTTTTTGTGCTAATTTGTCTTGAACTCCACGTAGAGCTTCACCAAATCTTTGGAAGTGTACTACTTCTCTTTGACGTAAGAAACGAAGAGGTTCAATTACATCAGGGTCATCTTTGCATAAGTCTATTAGCTTTTCATAAGTTGCTCTAGCTTTTTGTTCTGCTACACCTTTGAAAGTACCACAATTAAAATTTCCAATGTATTTTAATTTCTTTTTTCTTTGTTATTGGGTCTTTTGCTCCAACCTCTATATAATCTATTAAACCCTCAATCATTTCTCTTGTAAGTTCTGTTACATTGACATATTGTTCTAATATCTGTCTTTTAGATTTTAATACTTCTTGCTCGTTGTTAAGTTCTAATAGTTTTGCTTGTTTCTTTGCTAATAGTATTTCAATGCCTTGTTTTTCTCTTTGGAAATCCTCATTAAATTCTATAAACTGTTCTTGACTTATTATTCCATTTACCTTATCAATATATAGATTTTTTATTGTGTTTGATTTTTTATCTATATTTGCTTGGTACTGTGAAATTTCTTTCTGCAACTTTTCTTTATCATTTCTAAATTGGTTTAGTATGACTTTTTCTTCTAACTGGTCTACATTTAAGTATTGCTTTATCAATTCATTTAATTTTTTAAGTACTTCCTTTTTAACTGTGTTTTCTGCCACAAAACTGCCTACACAACTGTTTTTATCTACTTGCCTTGTTGGGCATCGCAAATATCTATCTTCGTGTGATTTACTTGTTTTTAATGTATAACCACAATGCTTACATCTACATTTCTTTGCAAATATTCCAATTTTACCACCACCAAAAGGCTTGAAATTTGCATTGATTTTGCTTTGCACACTATTCCATAAATCTCTATCAATAATTGCTTCGTGTGTTCCTTCAACTCTATTCCATTTGGCTTTTGGTTTAGGTTTATTCTTTTTGCTCTTGTATGATACACTACCATACTTACCTTGCACCATATTACCGAATATACATTTCATTATGTAACATATTATCTATTGAAAAATATTTCCATAGTGTACCTAATTCACTAGGTGGTTTCTTATATGCAACACCTTGTTCAACTTTATATTGGGTAGGGTTAGGTATTCCTCTGTTATTTAATTCTCTTGCTATTGCTGTTTTTCCCATACCTTGATTGTATAAAGAAAATACTTCTCTTACAACTTCTGCTGCAACTGGGTCAATAATTAAATGTCCTTTTTGGTCTGGGTCTTTCTTATAACCATATAATACTAAACCACCAGTATGTTCTCCATTTACTCTTTTAGTTTTTAGTGCTGATTTTATAGTTGCTGATAGTTTTTCAACATAACTTTCGTCCATTATTCCGTTCATTTGCCTCATTAGTGTAGTTCCCTCAACTGCTGTATCTATGTTGTCTGTAATGCTTACAAATCTTACACCCCATTCAAGAAATAAACCATTTATATATTTTTCTACCATTTCAAGTTCCCTTGCAAACCTACTTTGGCTCTTACATAAAATGATATCTATTTCTCTGCATTCTGCAAGTTTTAAAACTTCATTAAATGCTGGTCTGTTTCTATCTGTTCCAGTATAGTCATCATCACTATAAATACCTTGTATTTCCCAATCCTGGTCTTTTGCATATTCTTGTAACATTATTTTTTGATTTTTGATACTCTCGCTATCGTCCTCCTTGTTTTTCTTATTTCTATCTTCTTGCGATAGTCTACAATATATTGCCACCTTTGGCTTTGTTTCGTTCATTTTATATATTTCCTCCTTTAAAGAAAACAATAAAATAAACCAATATTTTGTCCTAGTATATAACAAAACATTGGTTCTTGTAAATTGCTTTCCTTAAATTTATTTATTTACTATTAAGTTTACTATTCTTTGCCATATCTCATTAAATGCTTGTTCTCTTTCTGCTTCACTATTGGAAAGAAATATATTTTTACATTCTATTGTGTCCATTTTGAATACACCTCTTTGTTATAAATCTATTCAATAACCACAAGACATATACATTGTCCTTAAATTATTGATAACATCGGAGTATTCTCAAGTAGTAAAATAACCACTAAACTATTGCTGGCACAATATCATAGGAATTCCACCTCTCGGCTATCTGCCCAGTTGCCCCCAATGTGTGCGATGTCTTACTTATTAAAAATAATAATATTACTAAAAATAAATTTCCACTCAAACTATGGCTAGGTAAATGTATTTACTATTATTCTAATTCTGCTGATTGCCATATCAACTAATAGTAAATATGCTTAATGGTTTTGTATATAATTGTCAATGTACTGCAATTCCTTAATTTAAAGGCATTGTCATAAGTTTTTTAGGCTTACTTATAACTTGATTTCAAATATGCAATAGTATTATGCAAAATAAAAAGGCAACACAAAAAGGTCTTCAATCTTTTAAACTGAAAACCCAATGGTTACCTTACAAATTTATATTTGTTACTAAATTGTATTCTTATTCTGTACTCTATGCAACCAATGGCATATACTGTACATATTTTAATTTTTAATCTTGATATATAATTTATTATATCACCTTTTTTATAAAATGCAATACCTTTTTTAAAAAAATTTTAAAATATTTTTCCTACTATTATATATTATAATTATTTCCCATAAACGGTCAATTATAATACTTAAATAATTATAATATTCAACATTTAACCTTGTAAGTGCTGAAACTATTGATGTTTAAACATATTCAACCTTAATTATAATTATTTTAAAAAAGTTTCAAAAATTATTACCAAAATGCTTGACAACTGGTACTCCTTTTTGGTACACTTCAGTCCAAGGGGGTAGGAAATTATGTTAATCGGTTATAAAAGGGTATCAACCCAAAATCAAAAACTAGATAGGCAAACTGATTTGCTTAATGAATATGGTGTAGAAAGAATATTTGAAGAGAAAATTACTGGTACTAAAAGGGAAAGACAAGAATTGAATAAAATGCTTGATATGTTAAGAGAGGGCGACATAGTTATAGTTGCTGATTTAACAAGGTTATCTCGTAGTACTAAAGATTTGTTTGAAATAGTAGAAACAATACATAGTAAAGGTGCTGAAATTAAATCATTAAAGGAAAGTTGGCTAGATACAACCACACCACAAGGCAAGTTACTATTTACTATATTTGCTGGTCTTTCACAATTTGAAAGAGATTTGATTTCCGATAGGACAAAACAAGGTTTAGAAAGTGCCAAAAATCGTGGTGCTAAACTTGGTCGCCCTAACAAGTACCAAGAAAAGAAAGATACAATTTTACAAATGTATAACTCAAATGATTATTCTATAAATGATATAATAAATGCTACTGGCATATCTAAAACAAGTTTATATAGATTAGTAAATGCTCAATAAATGATAAAGGAAATGCTGATGTTTGCATTTCCTTTTAATTTCTCACTATTGCTGACAAACGAAAATCAATTTTAAGGCATTTTCATAATGTGGCTAGTATAAGTTGTTGGGTGTGATCTTCTTTAAATTCCAAAATAACTTGTTTTGCTAAATTTTTCTAATTCATTTATATTTTTGTAATCTGCTCTTGTATTTATTTCATTTATATATAATAATAATGTTTCGTCATTAACGAAATCGGCTTTTAAAGTATTCATATTATGTTTTGTTAATTTTTCTCTATTATTATAATTTAATCCTTTTATACTAAATTCATTTTCTAATACATTAAAAACAAGGCTTTCTATGTCTATGTAGTCACCAAAATGAAATACTGGTATATATTCAATGCCTTTAAAATTGCCACTATTATCGCTATCTACTTTTAACACTGGTATTTTTATTAAGTCAAAATCTTTCTCGCCACATACCAATACACTTATGTATTCATCAATTTTTTCTATATATACACTTTTTATACCTTTTACTGTGCCTACATTAAGTTTTGTTTTTTCCAATTCCTGTATAAGTTTGTTTTCTAATTCTTCTGTATTTATTTGGCTCAATTTATCTTTCATTTGATTAAATTGTACCATAGGCAAAACAACACTTACTGCTACTACTGCTATCGCTACTATAATTATGATTGCTATAACAATTTTAAATATATTCTTATTAACTGATACTTTCATTCCTTTTTCAACCTTTCCTATTTTAATATTTTTTCTTTTTCTGCATTAAATTCTTCTTCTGTTATTATTCCATTCTCTTTTAATTCTGCAAGTTTTTGTAAATCTGCATACCTATTACTACTATTGGTATTATTCGCATTGTTTGTTGGTCTTATACATATTGCAATTATTATGCCTATTATTCCTAATAAGAAACCTATTACATAACTATTCCTTTTGCTTGGTAATATTTTCCTTGTTATATAACCACATATTAAACCAATTCCAATTGGTGCTATAATCATTCCTAAATGTATGTCAAAATATATTCCACCCAAAATATCAATGTACTTTATTCCCATGCACATTATCATTCCTATTATTGCCATAATAATGCCTATTACTAAAAGAATTTCATATATAGGTATATTCAATGCTATTTTATCATTGTCATTTGCTATATTACTCACCCCATTTCTACAAAATTCTACAAAATATTCTACTAATAATATATCATTAAAATTATTGATTGTAAAGTACTACTTAATAATATATTATAATAAAGTACTAAATATAATACAATTTCCCTAGAATAAGTACGATAGGGGGAATAGTAATGTCAAATGAAAATTTAAAACCAATTATGCACGAAATTGAATATGGTGCAATAAAAGTAAATCTTGATAAACTTATGGAAAAGGCTGATATTTCAACATATAAATTAAATAATGCTACTAATATTAGATTTCAAACTATACAAACACTAAAAGAAAACAATGCTACTAGAATTGATTTCAATGTACTTGCTAAATTATGTTATACTCTTAACTGCGATGTTGCTGATATTATTGAATATGTACCACACCAAGAATAGACTTTATTTTTGCACTTGGGAATTTATATGATGTTATATGTAAAATTCCCTAGAAATAAAATCTCGCAACAATTAACACTAAATAATAATAACTAGGAATGGGAAAATTCCTAGTTATTTGTTTCTTTGTTTTCAATTTTGCTTTCTTGTTCCAACTTTTTGGCTATGATGTACCCAAAATAGAATAGTTGTTCACTTTCTTCGATTTCCATTTGACAACCTATTTCCCAATATTTCTCAAACAATGTCTGTTGCCCTTCTGTAAAAGATTTTTCTAATAGGTCTGAAACTTCTATATGTTGTCTTCGTAACTTATCATATTTTGGACTTGGCTTGTATAGAAATTCTTCAAAATAATCAAACAATGCTTTCAACATAGGCATATTGTCAAATTTGATTGTTTTTAATGTATCTGTATCAAATATTGAATCAAAGTGCTTTAACAATTCTGTTTCTTTGTCTTTTGCATTTTCCATATACTACACACCACCTTTCCTAAAAACTCGTAAGGCTTACTGCTGTAAGTATATATGCTATTTTGCTTGATTGCAACTCCCTCGCCATAAAAACTTTTTAAAATTTTATGCTGATATTTTCAATCATAAATTTTTAAAATATGTTATAAGTTTAAAAATATGTCAAGGGTTTTTATATTCATTTTATATTTTTGCTATTACTCTTTTATTGCTTGTAATATAAAAATGTCTTAAATTAAATCCTCGTTGCAACCTCTTATTGCTAATTTGTTATTTGTATTAGATATTTTCAAAATACATTAAATTTTGCCTGTTAATGTGAAATTTCTTCGCTTATCTCGTAACAATTGTAAATTCGCAATCTTATTGTTTTTACTACCTCTAACA
>Ga0137298_11841_pt1 | contig 10004 bp, 9 predicted proteins | sample RamsorincwithD2O_2_FD_97182 | JGI IMG/M metagenome (GOLD analysis project Ga0137298, IMG submission 97182) | Mouse cecal microbial communities from Vienna, Austria - Glucosamine amended with D2O | ecosystem: Host-associated > Mammals > Digestive system > Large intestine > Cecum | place: Austria...
GTTATGCGGGATGAGATCCTGGACGTATTTCTGGATTTTGTGCAGGAAGAGGATCATTCCATCCTGCTGTCCTCCCACATTACGAGCGACCTGGAGAAGATTGCGGATTACATTACCTTTATCCATGAGGGAAACGTGCTCCTGACCGCTTCCAAAAATGACCTGGCCTATCATTATGCGGTCATGCGCTGTAAGGAGAGCCAGTTTGACGCGCTGGACCGGGGGGATATCATAGCCTATCGGAAACGGGATTTTCAGATTGACGTGCTGGTGTCAGACGGCAAAGAAGCGGAAAAAAAGTACAGGGACACAGTTTTAGACCATGCTTCGCTGGATGAGATCATGCTGCTTTTGGTAAAGGGGGAACGGATATGAAGGGACTTCTGAAAAATAATGTTTATGCGGTGCTGTCCAATGCGAAGCTGTTTTCGGCCATGATGCTGGTGCTTGGGATTTTTGTCGTTGGGATAGATCACGATGCGCAGATTTTTATTATCGGCTATATGCTGCTGTGCATGACGGGATTTTCTGTCATAGCTGCGGCAAGCCTGCGCAGGGAAAGCGTGTCAAAGTGGAGTAAATACAAGCTGACGGCTCCGATCAGGCGTACGGATATTGTGAAAAGCTATTTTCTAAGTCAAATGGCCTGGCTTTGCATAGGAATGCTGCTTGCGGGAACCGCGGCGGCACTGTCCATCCTGTTTTATGGATTCCCTTTTGACAAAGACACGGACATTTTTATGGTGTATGTTGTGGGGATCGGGCTCAGCCTGTTTATGGGAGCCATCTTTTTCCCGCTGTTTTATCTCGGAGGAGAGGAACGCAGCGAGATGCTCATCGGGGTCAGCCTGCTTGGCGGCGTTGGGGTGATTATGGGAGCCAGTTCACTGATGAACCGCTGGTTCGGCCCCCACATGACTGCCTTTCAGATCATGACGGCAGGGGCGGCTATCCTGGTGTGCGCACTGCTCGCATTCTTCCTGTCATTTCTGCTGACGGTGCGTATTTTTCAGAAGAAGGAGCTTTAAGCGGGGGAGAAAAACAGATTCAGAGCAGGATTCTTTGACGGGGGCTGTCGGAAATAGATAGCCCCCATTTTGGTTTGTCATCGGCAGGTTTTAGTTTGATATCAGTTACCTGATAACTTATGCTTTTGATTGATTTTTTTTATTTAATCGAATTTTTTTTGTAACGAAATCTCATTTTTTTGGATATATAAGGCAAAGGCATATGAATTGGATCAAAAGGCATAGGGGGGTGGCTGTTTTGGAAGATATTGAAAAAGCATATATGCAGTATGCAAAAGATGTATACAGATATCTTTTCGGACTATGCCATGACAGGGATTTGGCGGAAGAATTAACACAAGAAACATTTTTCCGCGCAATGCAGACCAGCGGCAATTATGATGGGAGCTGTAAACTGTCAGTGTGGCTTATTCAGATTGGCAGGCATGTTTGGTATCAATGGCTGGGCAAACATTCTAAGCAAAAATCTGCGGAGCTTACGGAAGAGATACCAGGTGATGAATCACCAGAAGGACAAGTGCTGCTGCATATGGAAAAAAAGGATCTGTATAAGGCAATCCATGCTCTTCCGGAACCAATGCGCGAGGTGGTTCATATGCGTCTGACAGGTGAGTTTACATATGGTGAAATCGGAGAAGTGCTTGGAAAAAGTGAGAACTGGGTGAGGGTTGCATTCTATAGGGCAAAGCAAAAAATGATAGAGAAAATGGAGGGATTAAAATGAAATGCTATGTTGTAAAGGATCTGCTGCCAACTTATATTGATGGCCTTACCTGTGAAGAAGTCAATGATGAAATAGAGAATCATTTGTCGGGCTGCTCGGATTGCCGTACTGTTTATGAACAAATGCTGACGCCTATCCCGCGGGAAGTTCTTTCAGGAGATGAAAATATTCATTTTTTGAAAAAAATAAAATTGAGAATGCGGGAGGGATATGCGGCTGCAATTGTTTTGACATGTGTAATACTGATTGGACTTATGTTTTTTATGTATAACTATAAGATTCCGGTGTCTTTTGATCCGGAGGTTATGAGGACAGAAATATTCAAGGCTGCGCCGATCACCGAGAACGGCCTGACACAATGGATCAATTTAGACGATTTAGATTTCAATCAGACGAAGAAGGTACTGGAAGAGGACTCTGCGGTGACGGATCGAATACAGCTTATCCTTACAGAAGAAATTACATGTGATGAGATGCAGACGTATACCAGAACCATCAATCGAAGCGGAGAACCTGTAAGGGTGACATATTACTGTTATACAAAAAGACTGTGGAATTTGATATTTGGAGACAGCCGCCGTTCCAGAAGGATGATTTCAGAGGGAGACATGTATGCGGATAGTAATAACAGCCTGAATTATGAGAAGCAAATGCGGGAAATCTATTATCTTCCGAAAGGCGGTATCGAAAAACTGGACAGACTTTCAGACGGAGAGTTTGACGCACAAAAAAAACATGCTATACAGGTGTGGAGCGGCATCCTTTAAAAAAGAAGAGATATGGAGGGGTTGAGATGACATGCAGTGTTGTAAAAGAATTAATGCCAAATTATATAGATGGATTGACCAGTGAAGAAACAAGCGAGGATATCAAAAGGCATCTTGCGGACTGCAAGAATTGCTGTGCAGTTTATGAATATCTGCGTTCGTCAGACAGATATGATGACGTGGAAAAAAAGAAGGACATGGATCTGGTAAAGGATCTGAAAGCTGGCATACAAAAAAGAAAAAGAAGGAGTATATCGGCGGTATTCGTCATATTGTTCGCAGGTATTTTGTTCGTAAGGCGTTACAGCATCCCTGTTCCATTTGATGCAAATCGTATGTTTATAGAAACGGTTCCATCCGTATTTACGGTCAATGATGAATATGGATGGATTGATCTGATGAACATCGATGGCCTGGATTTTCAGGAATCAAAGTCTGTCCTATCCGGAAAGCTTGATGTGATGAACCTGGTATGGCTTACGTACCGTGGAATGAATAATGCAGGCTCATGGTCCAAGGGAAGAACAATCCGACGAAACGGGGAAAAGGTAAGAGTTATCTATTACCGATATACGAAAACCTTGTGGGATTTGATGCTTCCGGGAGATTTATTCGTACATAGTGAGAGCGCTTCTAATTATGGTGAGATCTATGATGACAGCGCCGCATTTGCCGGAGGGGTTCATGAACCGGAACGGCGGGAGATTTATTATCTGCAGGTTCGGGATTTGGACGCATTGGATGAACTTTCGGATAAAGAATATGATGCATTAAGACAAAAAGCCTCGCTGATTTGGAGCGGGGTGAACTAGTGTTTTCAGTATCACGGATGAACTGGCAAACATGCTGAATGGCAGTGCCGGATTTAAAGATACAGAGGGGGCTGTTGTACTAATATAGTGCTTCAGTCCTATTTTTAATAAAAAATTTTCTTTATCTACATATAAAAAATAGAGCCAGATACTTGTAAAATCTGGCTCCTGTTGTAAAATAAAAATTATGCGAACTAATACTTTTATTTTACATAAAGATTATACTCGTTTTCCTCAAAATTATCAACTGGTTCTTTCACTGGATATTGAACATTTGATTCCAGATGATGATTCGGTTCGTTTGTTAAGTCAATTTATAGAAAGGATGTTTTTAGGAGATTAATTCGGACTTACTGCCGGGAGGGGCACACAAACGAACCGACACCGCGTCAACTGCTCAAGATCTTGGTTTATGGTTACATGAATCATCTCTATTCCAGTCGGGAGATTGCCGCGGCCTGTCTCCGGGATATTAATTTCATGTGGCTTCTGGAAGGGGCAAAAGCGCCCCATTATTCCACCATTGCCAGGTTTCGTACCCTGCATTTCGGTCCCTGCGCAGAGCCGATCATGGCAGAAGTGTCCCAGTTCCTGTATCAACTGGGAGAATTGTCCGGAGAAACCATTTTCATAGACGGTACAAAGATCGAAGCATGCGCCAACAAGTATACCTTTGTATGGAAGAAAGCGGTCAGTAAGAACCTGGGAAAATTATTGGAGAAACTGGCTGTTTTTGTAGAACTCTGCGAGGAGACTTACGGGATCAAGGTGGTGTATCAGAATCAGGTGAAAATGAAGCATATAAAAAAGCTACGGAAAAAATTATATGCATTGAAAGCAGTGGAAGGAATTGAATTCGTCCATGGCACTGGAAAACGAAAACATATCCTGCAAAAAAAGCATTGAGACTTTGGAAGGACATCTGAAAAAACTGAAAGAATATACGAAAAAGCTGCATATTTGCGGAACACGCAACAGTTATTCCAAAACCGACCATGACGCGACTTTTATGAGGATGAAAGAAGACGCTATGGGGAACGGACAGCTCAAGGCCGGATATAATCTCCAGCATGGCGTAGACAGTGAATATATTTCATGGCTGACCCTGGGACCACAGCCAGCGGATACCACAACATTGATTCCATTTTTGAAATCTATGGAAAGGAATCTTGGCTTTTCTTATTCAAAAGTAGTGACGGATTCCGGATATGAAAGCGAAGAAAATTATGGGTATCTGGACGGCAGTGGGATATTGCCATACATCAAACCAGCAAATTATGAGATTTCAAAAACAAATATAAAAAAGACATCGGCCGGGTAGAAAACATGGAGTATGACGAAGCAACGGATACCTACACGTGCCATAATGGGAAAAAATTACATAAGGAAAGCATCAAAAAAGAGAAAACCCGGACTGGATATGAACGGGAGACAACAGTTTATACCTGCCAGGAATGCGGTGGATGTCCATATAAGAAGGAATGCATCAAGGGGAACCACTGTAAGACCCCCTTGGAGGATCGGAACAAGAACCTGTATGTATCAAAAAAGTTGCTCGAATACCGGGAAGCAGACCTGGAGCGGATCGAAAGCGAAGAAGGGATAAAACTCCGGATGAATCGAAGTATCCAGGTGGAAGGATCCTTCGGGGAACTAAAACAGAACAGTGGATTCCGTAGATTTTTGTGCCGTGGGAGCCAGAATGTGAAAGCAGAAGCGATACTTTTGGCATTTGCACATAACATCAATAAGCTGCACCATAAGATTCAGGGAGACAGAACCGGGAATCACCTGTTTCCTTTAAAGAAAAGCGCATAAAAATAGACCAGTCAAAAGACTCAGGCCCTGTCTGGTGACAGGGCCTGGGAAAGTGCGTCTATCTAAAAAAACAACGGGGAGTACCTCTCTAATTTCAATAAAAAAACTACTCTTTTTAGAAGAAGGGGCTGTTACATCCGAGATTTTTTGAACTCTGGTGCAACAGCCCCTCTACTCGACCAATTATCAAAAGCTTTATCTGGAATAATAGCTTGAAAAAGAAATATAATTATGCTACGGTGAAAATAAAGAGTGCTTTTTATGGAGCCGCACGGCAACGGGAAAGGCACCAGGCAAGATAACAGCGGCGCAGGAGGCGGATTATCAGATGAAAAATAAAGAAAATACGGGCAGGCTGATGTGGTTTGATTTTTCGGATTCGGAAAATATATTGATACATTCACATGCAGAACCAGAGCTGTTCTATGTTTTGGAGGGAGAAGCAGATGTAACGGCAGACGAGGATAAGATACACTTGGAAAAGGACGATTTTATAGTGATCAATGCAAACCGTCCTCACAGTGTGAAAGGAAAAAATGATTTTTTATCTGGGTTCATTCATATGGATTACAAAAAAATCTGCGAATATATGGGGAACGGGCAGGTGTTTTTTATTTGCGACAGCACGAAGGAAAATCAGGAATCTTATGAAGAGATCCGAAAAATTGTCAGAAGGATTTTTGGAAAGTATTTTGAGCGGGATGGACTCGCTCTTATCCGTCTGGATATCTTTTTTCACCAGCTTCTTGCGGAGCTGATTGGTAATTTCCAGATTTTTCAAGAGCATCCGAAATATAAGAGCCTCTATGGCAGTGAGGATGAGAGGAGAAAAAATTATGTCGCAGAGTACATGGAAAACAGATATATGGAGAAGGTCTCATTGGCGGATATCGCAGGGGCGCTGTATCTTTCAGAAACCTATTTTTCCAAATATATTAAGCAAAAGTTTGGAATGACATTTGTGGAGTATCTCAATGAGATCCGCATCCGCCATGCGGTGGAGGACCTGCTTTATACGGAGCATTCGCTGACGCGTATTGCTATGGACAACGGATTTTCCAATGCGGCGGTATTGAACCGTGTATTTAAAAATAAATATGGGACGCTGCCATCTGAATTTAAAAAGCGGAAAAAACAGGCGAGGCAAAGCATGGAAACCCCGCATCCCGGACAGGAGGCGGATAAACGGCTGATGGAAAGGGTCAGGGAGTATATCCAACGGGAGAATACCGACCCGGAGGAGACAGGAGAAAATGCGGCACGGATTTATGCCAATACCGAAGAACAGGCCGGCTTTTCCCTCTGCGGGCTGATCGTAAACATCGGTACGGTGGAAAGCCTGCTGAATTCCATGGTACAGCAGCAGATCCTGGCTTTGAAAGCCCGCCTGAATTTTGAGTATATCAGGTTCTGGGGACTGTATTCAAGGGAACTGTATCTGATTGTGGATATGGAAAAACAGAAGTTTAATTTCAACAGGATCGACAGAGGGCTTGATTTTCTGATCGAGAACAAGATTCATCCATTTATCGAGATCGGGATGAAACCGCTGCAAATTATCCGGACACTGGATGACTATGTCCTGTATAAAGAACCTGAGATTACGTTCAAGACGCCGGAAGAATACGGGATTTTTGTAAAAGCATTTGTGACCCACTGCGTGAACCGATATGGGGAGAGCGAGGTTGCGGTCTGGTATTTTGAAGTATGGTGCGAGCTGAAGGCTGCCAATATTTTAAAATACTGGGATTACTTTGAATCAGCATACCGGGCTGTAAAGGCGTGTCTGCCGAAGGCGAGAATCGGGGGAGGCGGGTTCAATATGAGCCGGGATCAGGAGAAACTCCGCCGTTTTTTAAGAAAGGGAAAGACTGAAAATACGGGAATGGATTTTGTCTCCCTCAACAGCTACCATTATATTCCCTATGCGCAGCATGGAAAAGAAGGAACGATGGATAAGAAGTGGAGGAGATCTGTAGACAGTAAATATTTGTACAATCAGATCCGGATCGCAAGAGAGATCATGGAAGAGGAAGAGGCAGAGGATCTGGAATTGTGCGCTGAATGTGCTGGACGCGAGGGAAGCCTCCACAACCCTGTGCGGTACGAAGGCAGGAGCGGAGATTCGTTCCGGTATGTACTATGATAACGATGAACTGATCATCAACCGGGGACACAACGGACGTCTGACAGAGGAGTGGCTGTCCAAAACCGGACGGGTTGCATATTTTGATGGTGGCAATCGAGGGGAGCCCGGATACGAAGAAGCGCTACAGTGGCTGGACGCGATCCTGAACGACACGGAACCTTATCAAGGCATATCAGCAGGGATATCCGTTCTTGGTAAGAGCGGAAGAGGTGAGACGCGTACTGGCGCTTATGGAAACCATACGCCAGTCGGCGCAGGAGAAACGGAGTATTGCATTTGAAGGACAGGGACGGCATCCAAGGCCGTGCGTGACGCAGTATGGTCACGCCGGAAATGGTGAAAGAAGGCACATATTCTGAACTGTATCAGGGCTGCATTGCGTTTAGCCTAAAGCTGGAAGAGCTGGGGAGAAAGCCGGCTTATGTGTATTACCTGAATCCGTGAACTTCGTTTAAAGTAATACTTTGGCATGCTTCTAAAATTCAATATCTTGATATATATCGGCTAAGATATGGTGCTCACCGAATAGGTGGATAATTATTGGCTTTTTTCCGCTTTCGGTGTATAATTACTAAGGAAAGCATCTGATTCATCACAACAAAAAAGCAGGGGAAAACCTGCTTTGAATCTGATGATTTCCAATTGTACCAGATTGCGGAAATATTTTCTGACAATTCATTATGTAATTGCAATGTTTCGAGAAACAATTCTTTGAATTGACAGAAAATTTTTCGATAATACTACGTTAGAGATAGTGTAACATAATAGGATAACGTACGCAAGCCATTGCGAAGCAATTTGGTACAATGATATCATCATCTTATACACACGGAGGCCAACTAAAATGAGCATGAAAGAACATGTTATATTTGCATATAACACCATAAAGTATACATTCAGCAATTCCAGGATTACACCCTATGGCGGTCTGCTGATTCCAGGACAGATGTTAAAAGCTGTTGATTTTGACACGAAAATTGACAAATATTCTTCGCCATCCAAGGAATATAAGAACAGTGATGTACTAAAGGCCATGCTTATCGGTATACTCTGTGGGAACGCTGACTTCGAATCCATCCATGAAACCGATGATGACCCTGAGTTTTTCTGCAATGCTTTTCATATGCGCCATATCCCATCGGAGCCAACCATGCGGCAGCGTATGGACGAAATCGGCGCCAGTATGCAGGGTGCGCTGCGTCAGATCAATGTGGATCTGTTCAAAAAGTTTGGCGTGGAACCGTCCGCATTGGAAAATGGCTATATACCAATCGACATCGACGTGAGCCCTTTCCTTGATGAGAAATGCAATAAGGAAGGCATTTCGAGAACTTATAAAAAGAAGGATGGCTATGCGCCTATCTTCGCCTACATTGGGACAGAAGGATACCTTATTGCATGCGAACTACGGGAGGGAAAACAGCACTGCCAGAAAGGGACACCAAACTTTCTGGTCGAAGTATTAAAACTTGCCCGTCAGATTACGGACAAACCACTCTTGATTCGTCTCGACTCCGGAAACGATTCTGCGGATAATATCGGCATTTTCATGGAAGAGTGTTTCCGGGGGGACAGGGTGCATTTCATCATTAAGCGCAACATCCGCAAGGAGAATCCGCGGGAGTGGCTGGACAAAGTAGGCGGTGTATGCACAAATGTAAAGTCTCCACGGGAAGGGAAAAAGGAATACATTGGGCAGACATTCCGGGACGTATCTTATAATGTACCTGATGCCAGTTCAAAATCCGGCCATAGCAGGAAGACCGTTGGAATCCGAACCATTTACGATATAACAGAGCGTGCCTGTGACCATGATGGGCAGTACTATATCAGCCCTAAAATTGACTGTGATATGTACTCCGTCAATGTAGACTTTTCGGACGAAGACATCATAGAGCTTTACCATAAACATGGAGAAATGGAACAGTACCACAGTGAAATCAAGACGGACTTATGTGCAGAGCAGTTTCCATCTGGAAAGTTCGAAACAAACGAACTTGTCCTGGAACTGATCCAGCTGGCCTACAATCTCCTGCGGATGATAGGACAGGCATCACTTAGGATCAGCGATATCCCCATGAAAAGACCCGTAAACCGCCGGAGGCTACGCACGGTAGTTGAACGGATCATCATGACCCCCGGGGTTGTGACAAAGCATGCAAGGCAGGTGAGACTTGATCTGGGGCGGAGTAATCCCTGGAGGAACGCAGCTTCACAAATAAGCAGGATATTCCAAGCTGCAAAATAAACGAAAGATATCCTACATTTTCCTTGCCATTGGAATGGTTCGATGAGCCTTAGTTAAGGTATGGCAATTTTAGAGAAATTTTACCTAAGCGGCTGGATAGTAGTTTGATTCAAAGTGTATGATTATCGAAAACAATATTTTATTGGCATGAAATTGGTACAAAGAGTGCCTCATATTTCTTATTTACCGATTTCATTTTATTTTTAGGTTAGGTTCACGGATTCAGGTGTCAGATTCTGATCACTGTCGATGCAGTCAGCAAAAGCTGCTGTTCTGATATTTTTCCCTATACTGTCCGGGGGACATCCCCATATACTTCTTAAAGGTATTGCCAAAATAACTCTGAGACGGAAATCCAACATAATCCCCGATCCCGGCAATGGATTCGTTCGAGTATTTTAAGAGGTTTGCCGCCCGCTCCACGCGGAACCGGGCAATGTATTCCTGCAGCCGGATCT
>Ga0137298_11843_pt1 | contig 9995 bp, 7 predicted proteins | sample RamsorincwithD2O_2_FD_97182 | JGI IMG/M metagenome (GOLD analysis project Ga0137298, IMG submission 97182) | Mouse cecal microbial communities from Vienna, Austria - Glucosamine amended with D2O | ecosystem: Host-associated > Mammals > Digestive system > Large intestine > Cecum | place: Austria...
GCAAACTCTACGAAATCGACCTAAGCCAATATTCCCAAATGGGCCCAGATGTAACTTCCCTTATGCCGGGTATGTCAACAATAGCTCCCTTAACGATGCTGGCTCTCAGGGTGATTATTGGTCACGTACTGCCGTCTCTGCTGGTAACGCGTACTACCTTTGGTTCTATAGCTCCAATGTCTACCCAGCCAACAACCTCAACCGTTACGTCGGCTTCTCCATACGCTGCGTCGCTACTACCTAAATAGTATATGGGTTAAGGGTGGTGAGAAAAGCCAAAAGGATAGATAGCTAGCACTAAAGTATATCTAACCCCTACCAACTCAAGTAGTTGGTGCCATTTTTATTATTAAGTCCGCGGTGGTTGATATACATAAGGAGGGCTTAAGATGCAGACAACACAAAATAACTATAACTACGGGAAGAAGTTCCGTAAGTATACTTATTCTAGTATTCCTATTAGTTTCTATTTTTGAGATAAATACGTTGTATTGTTGCCACTTTTATCAAGTTTTTGACTTATTCTATAGATAATTACATAATATAGCACTTTATGTCAAAATCACCAATTTTACCCACTTTCTGATGCTACTTTTCCCGTTTAAGCCTATTTAGAGCCGTTTTGAGCGATTTTCCTGAAAACCTTGGTATGGAGAAGGTTTGAAGTTAGATGGGTGCTAGGGGGCTTCTAGAGGGGTCATAGTTGGAAAACAATACCGCTCATAAGATGAATGTAGTTCTAGATAGTCTATATCCCAACTCCTATTACTTCCGATAGACTAAAAGAGCATTGAAAGCTTCAATGCGAAGAATGAACGACCCAGGACAGGCGTCGGAATGGGTCTATCCGGAAGAATAGGAGTTGGGGAAACACAGCACTCATAGCCAGATAGCCTGTGTGGACACCGCAAGCTTTAGGGATACGGCTGGTGTGATATGGAAACACTATCTTTCATATATCTAGAAGAATAAGAGTTGGAAAGAAACCCCCTCACCACCCTTAACCCATATACTATTTAGGTAGTAGCGACGCAGCGTATGGAGAAGCCGAGGTAACGGCTGTCGACGCCGGCTGGGTTGACATAGGAGCTATTGACGAACAGGTTGTACGCGCCCTGACTATCACTAGAGCTGACAGTACGCGACCAATAGACACCGTATGAGCCGACACCGTTAAGAGCGCTAGCGTAGACGCCCCCGGCATAAGGGAAGTTGATCTCAAACCCATTTGCAAGAATCAGCTAAGATAAAAAGACTTCCACCAGTAAGCCCTCAGCTAAATAGCTGAGGGCTTGGTAGTATTTGTGTTATTACTTATTTATCACTACTTTTCTTGGTAGCTGTTTTCTTGGCTGGCTTCGTATTAGCCGCATTAGATTCTACTAAGAAATCCATCGTTTTATCAATAATCAAACGATTCTTAATATCCTGTCGCACTTCTGGCTTCTTGAGATTCTCCATGGCCTCTTTGGACTTTTGATATAAGTCCTTCAGCTCGGCAACTTTGGCGGCAACTTCCTCGTCACTAGCTTCAATTTTTTGCTCACGTGCCAAGATTTGCAAGACCAATGATGCTTTGACGCGCTCCTCAGCAACCTTACGTGCCTCTTTCTCCCATTCTTCAAACTTCTGACCAGCAGCCTCAATATAATCTTCTAATTGCATACCACGACTCGCTGCATTACGATGCATATCGTCACGAATGAAGCGCATTTGATCTTCGATCAAGATCTCTGGCGCAGCAACCTTTGAGCTCTTTACCAACTCAGCTACCAACGCCTCACGATACTGTTCATTAGCACGATGACGATTCTGAGTCTCCAAATTCTTCTTAATGTCAGCACGAAGCTCATCCATAGTCTTGAAATCACCACATTTCTTCGCTAACTCATCATCTTCTTTTGGCTTTTGGATCTCATTCACTTGCTTGACAAGCGTTTCAAAAACAGCTTTTTTGCCAGCTAAACTTTTTTCGCCATAGTTCTTTGGAAAAGTGACTTCAAGATCAAACTTATCACCAGAAGAATGCCCGATAATTCCCTCTTCAAAACCAGGAATAAATGTTTTTGATCCAAGCACCAAATGATAGTCTTTGGCACTGCCACCAGGAAAAGCTTCGCCATCACGCTTACCAACAAAATCAATGATCACTTCATCGCCATCCTGCGCAGCACGCTTGACTACAACTTTCTCACTGTAAGCATTAAGGATGTTATCTATAATCTCCTGAACTTCCGCCTTGGTCGGCTCAGTTTTTGGCATCTCCGCCTTTAATTTCTTAAAATCACCGAGTTTTACGTCCGGCAAAACTTCAGCCGTTGCCACAAACTCTGCGCTTTCACCTGGAACGTATTTGCTAACATTGACGTGCTCAATAGCAATTGGGGTTTGCTTTGCGGACTCGAAAGCTGCTGGCATAGTCGTGCGTACTGCTACATCAAGTATTTCGTTATTGACCTCATTCTCTGGAACATTCTTCTCGACTAGTTCAACGGGAACTTTGCCCTTACGAAAGCCCTGTACCTTCAAATTAGTTGCTAAACGAGCTAAGGCTTTTTCGCGCGCTGACTGCAAATCATTTGCGTCCAGCGTTACTTTCACTTCCACTCTTGTATCGGATAATTTTTTCGTTGTAGTCTTCATATGGTATATTCTACCATAATTTCCTATTTTATCCTAGAACTTATCTATGGAGTCATGATACCACCACGTTCACGCGTTCGAAGATAGCGCAAAGTTTCCTTCACTTCAGCACCAAGCTTGACTTTTGGATTCAGAATCCCACGTGGATCAAACGCCTCTTTAATGCTGGCGTATAATTGACGCTCGCCAACCCCTAAAGTTTTCCCCATCATTAAAGCCTTGACGCGCCCCTCTGGGCCATTACCCGTCAGTGAACCCTGGCAAGACTCCACCAACTGCGTATACAGCCTAATAAACTCAATGATCTTTTTACGTCCATCTATCGACTGACAATCAAAATCTGGTCGAACATAATAATTTGACGTTGCAAATGATCCAAAAACTGGCAGTTCCACACCCAGAGTTTGTTCAAGCGTCTTAAGACCATCTAGAAAATCACCAAAATGCATGCTTGGAACAAATACATCGTCTAAGATTGGCGCACGCTCACCACGATCATCATTATTCAAATAGCACAATAGAGCGTTGTCAATACATTGAAATGCCCTTGTATTTTCTGGAGTTTCCTCCACACAAAATGTTCCTTCTGGCAATACTTCCAAGGCGCGCTTCATTCGTTTGTTTAGCCTGAATCTACCATAGCCAAAATCAACCACCACCGCCATACCTCGACCAATCTTACGGATGAACAACTCCGATTTCTTGCCATGATCAGATGCATCCTCAAGGATTCTCAAATCACAAATCTTCACCGTCGCAGGTTCCAAGTCGCATACAAAGTTCAAGAATCTTTGAGCAGCCTTCAAATCGTGAAATGAAACTAATAATCTGCGCGACTCTGGCGGAACTGGCTCAACATGTAAGATAATATCCGATATTATTCCAAGTGTACCCTGAGAGGCAAACATCAACGGTAACAAATTCACCGAATGTTGCTCACGTACCTTAACAATATTTGCATATCCCATGGCATCAAATGGACGCATTGATCGATCCAAGATCACATCGTCAAACTTATCTAAAATCTTACTAATCTTACGATACAAGACACCTTCGGTCGAATCTTCATTAGCCTTTGCCTCGGCTGCACGCAAACTCATCGGCGAAAGTTGCACCAAATCACCATTCGCAAGAACTACTTCGACGCGTTCCACAAACTGGTAAACACCACCGTACCGACGCGCAGCATCATCACTCGGACAGTTAGCAATCAGACCACCCAATGTCACGCGCGAATCATATTCAACCGGCAACCACATTCCCTGCAAACGCAAAGCCTCATTCAACTTCCCCAAGGTCATACCAGGTTGCACTCGCACCAAGCGTCCACGAACATCAATTTCTTCAATATGATTAAACTTTTCCATTGATATCAAAAGACCTTCACCGATACTAGCGCCAGTTTTATCCAAACCAGTCCCGCGCGGCGTAATTGGCAAAAAGAAGTCACGATTAGCCAATTGATCTGCAAAACGTAAAAGCTTGCGAATATCATCGGTACTTTCCGGAATGGCCACTAATCGCGGAGTAATCTTAAGAATAGACCGATCAGTTGAATACGCCTCACAAATCGACGGCCTGTCAAAAACGTTGCCGATAGTATGCCGATTCAAATACTCTGCCAGTTTGCTCACCCAATCCACCTATTTAACTTATGTCTTATTATAGCACAGCTTTTCGTGAAGAACTAGCATTTTTCTAGCCTTTTCGTAATAGATGTTATAATTAGAGCGATGAAAAACAAGGTTTTTTACGATCGTGTTCCGAAGAAATGCTGGGTTGGTGAACACCAGAAGATTTGCTATGCAACGAAAGAAGAAGCCGAAGTTGCTGCGCTCGTGGCTCAGTATGACCACAACTCTCCCAAGCTCAGCGTATATAAATGTGAATATGGCGACCACTGGCATTTAAGCTCTCAACGCCCTAATTCGCCAACGCGATAGTCTATTTTCTTCTTTGAAGCACAGTTATGTCTGCGACGCCAGTGTCTGGGCTTTTTGGGATGAAAGCAGGCTGGTCCTGAGTTAAAGTATTAGCATCGTCTTGACTAGGAATCAGTCCTGTTGCTGGATATGTAGGCATCTTGTCAGCATCGGGATTGTCTGGTTTTACGGGTGCGGTTGTTCCTTGGTCTGGTGCGACTGGAGGTACTGGATTAGTCATATCAGGATCTGGGTCGATTGGACTTTGCCCTTGATCATCCAGCCTACCACTCAAGACTGCACTGCGAGCAATACCACGCCGACCAGACTGCGAATATGGCGTTAAGGTTAGCTTTTGCTCTCCTACTAATTCGCCCATCGTAAAATCGCCTTTACCCTCCTCTACAGCTACGAATCCCAACAGTGCATCGTCTAGACTCACCAGTACTTTCTCCGCATTGGTTTCAAAAGTAATATGCGTCGTATCATCGTCAACCCTCTCGACCCCTAGCTCTGTAATTTCCGAAGCCTGTTCTACTGCTCGCTTCTGGACAATTTTTACTTTAGCTGACATCGTACTGGAACCTTTTTCGTCTGTTACACGCACCTGTACAAAACCCTCAAATTCTGAGTTAAATTGTTTCTCCACTATAGATTGACCAGCCACAAAATTACCGTTTCCTTCTAAATCCCACTCATATATTAAATCTTCATTACCAAAGCCATAAGAATCGCCAGCGTCAAATTTAAGCACATCGCCTACCTCACCATAATATTCTAGATTGGAGAATTTTGCTACAGGGCGATTAAATATAGATTCGGTCGACAAGCTCAGCTCAGACTCGACGTCAAAGAATTCCCCTCCAGTTCGCTCAGTAAGTTCGCGATAAGTTTCGCGCAATTCTTCTGGCGCAATCACATAAATATTTACCGGATCAATACTTAAACTTAACTCGACAATATCCTCAATAGTTGTAGCATCAAAATCTGGACTATGGTAGCCAGCATCGGTCAATACGACTATACTTTTCGTCACATCGCGTCGCCACTCTACTCTAAGCAAAGCTTTTCGAAGCGCAGACAGTAGCGATTCGTCTGCGTCACCACCACCACAATCCGACGCATATCTATAAGGTGGGAAATTCTTCTCCTGACATTCAAAATCACAATTTACGAAAAAGGCTGGAAAGACCATATCCCTAAGATCACGATACTCATAAGCCGCTACTCGCCCTCCATGCTTGCGCACTTCCTTGAACAACTTCACCTGCTGTTCACTATACTTTTTAATATATGGGTCCATTGACCAAGTTACGTCCAATAAGAATACCAAATCATGTATATTAAGTCCATCTTTATCATTTTGCGTTTGATCTGGATATCGATTTTTAAGTTTTTCCCAAATTACCTGAGCTGCATCCTTATAGCGATTGCTGGAAATATATTTTGAGTGGTCCGATATACTCATTTGCGAACTACACATAATATCACCATCATTACACCAAGTTCCTAGTTTGCCAGCATAACCATCAGGCTGATATGGTCGATGGCTACCCAAGACGCCAGTATATGCTTGACAATCGGGTACATCAGCACGATATTCAGATAAATTCTGTCCCATGCATGCGTCTGGAGTTTTCGGCAACAGCCATTCAGAAAGTGGCGAACCTTCTGGCAAATATATTTTCGGATCACCAAAAGTTGCAGCATAGATAATTTTGGCAGGATGAATATCGTGTATAGCTTTAGAAATAATCATAGCGCCCTGCGAATAGCCGCCTAATACATACTCTGTCTTGTGACACGAGCTTGAAATTTTCGTAATATAAGCTTTGAGTTCATTTATGCCTTCCTCCACACTTTTCCCAAACTTTCCAGCTTCCCCTGCCGTCAAATATGCCTCAACCATATTTACTCCAGCCCAAAAGTTACCACTAACCGCCGCAGCTGGATATTGATAACTCATTTGTTTTTGTGATCCTAGCTCATAAAAATTATAGCTCAGGGTAGCATGACCCAACCTTTCCTCCAAGCTACTTCGCCAAGCTTGATAATTTGGTCCATTTAGAGATTCTCCAGAACCACGTACAAAAATAAATTCCACATCATTACAGCCTGCCGCTACGCTAGGTACAGAATTTAATATGACCCCAAAGCTTGTTGTAGCTATAAATAATAATGCAAATATTACATTACAATAATGCCTCGTCTTTTCTTCTCGCCAACAAGTTTTATATTTTTGCTCCCAAAATTTATTTTTTAGCAATTTTCTCCGCATTCCTGCCTCCACAGAACTATAATTTATATTCTGTGCGTCAGTATATAGGAAAATTCTTCCATTTTACAAGCACTACCGAATTAGACAACCATTTCAGCCGAATAAAGACCCCAGAAGCATATAATAACTAATTCAGCTCGATAAAGGCCCGCAAGGTATTTACCAAACAATTTCCGTCAGCTCATGCTCGCGTAAGAAATCATTCGCTTTCCGAAAATGGCCATTACCAAAAAAGCCATTGTATGCAGACAAAGGAGATGGATGCGCTGATTCTAAGATCAAGTGTTTTTCTGTGTTGATTAACTTCTTTTTACTGCGTGCATCACGCCCCCACAGCAAGAAAACTAAATGATTACCTTGCTCATTCAGATATCTTACAGTAGCCTCAGTAAACGTCTCCCAACCATGCCCACGATGGGAGCCAGCTTTATGCGCCTCAACCGTCAAAACGTTATTGAGCAGTAGCACTCCTTGCTCCTGCCAGCTTCTTAGATTTCCAGTTTGATTACTATGGCTACCATACTCCTCATCGATCTCTTTATATATATTTACTAAAGACGGTGGGATTGGTTGCGAATCTGGCACCGAAAAAGCCAAACCGTGCGCAGCTCCAGGTGTATGATATGGATCTTGCCCCAAGATTACTACCTTAACCTGATTTAAATCCGTAGTGAAAGCCCGAAAAACCTGCGCCTTAGCGGGAAAAACTTGCTTGGTTTCATATGCTTCATGCAAGAACTTACTTAACTCAACAAAATATGGTTTAGCAAACTCCGAATCCAAAAAGGCCTTCCAGCTTTCGTGCATCTTAATCTTCTTCTTTCACTTCCTTAAAATCTTTGCTAGCCGAACGTTTCTCTTGTTTTTCTTCAATAGCCTCTATCACCTCATCCTTAGCTTCATCATCCTCAACGGTCTCATCTTTGGCAACTTTGCCCTGCTTTGGCTCCACTGGCAAAATATCTTCTCTTGGGATATCTGTCGGCATAGCTTTATCATGCGATGATCCTTTTCCAGATCTATTCTTATGACTAGGGTTAATCGCTTGCATAAATAAGCCTAGACCCAAAATAATCGCGAGCAAGGTCATAACCCAACCTATAAATGGGAGCATACCTACGAATATGACTAAAGTAATTCCAAGCAAGAGCTTCACGAATGCCGGAGCATTACTATGGAATAGATTATTAACCAGCAGCTCTCCCAACCACAATCCAGTAAAAGCCTGCGAAAGATAGATCATAATAATATAGGCAACGATCAAAATCAATCCAGCTGGTGCGCCAATGATTGACATGATCAAGAAGATGCTAATTAATGGAACAAATAATAAGGTACAAAGACCAATAAATACATCTTTGCCAAATTGCACATAACTGACTTCTTTGGATACTTTGTCCTTTATGGCTGGGAAAAGTGCCATTATAATCACAAAGGTCACAAACAAAGCGATAATTGAAAGTACCTTCGACAAGAAGATTTCGGTTGCCGTAGCCGTATCAACTACGACTTCATATTTTTCAATCTCCGCATAAGTTACATTAGAGATGCCATCAATATAGGCGTCATTATTAATGCTAAGTTTGCCCGTAATTTCTGTTTTGCCCTGAAAGATTACCTCCCCAACAGATAAATCAACGTTACCGTCAATCTTGATATCATTTAGGACGAGTTTACGAGCCGCTACCGACAAGCTACCAGGAAGGTCTGCGTCTATCGTAATCACATTGCCAGCCGCAAAAACATCGCGACCGACTTTAGCATCTTGATGAATTGTAATGTAATTGCCTGCAGCAAACAGATCTTTCTTAGTAGAAGATGAAAAGTCCAAAATGTTTCCAGCCATAAAGGCATACTCGGAAGGAGCTTTTACGCCGACATTATTACCACTGATGAATAATAATCCATTTGTTTCAGTTTCGCTCATTACATTCATGCCAGCGATGAACCTATTGTGTCCAACTTTCAAGATTTCAGTATCACTATCAGACTGCTCCAACTCAAAAGTGCTCTCTGTCTCCTCAGACCGTACTGAAGAAGTCAAATCCCTTGGCGTTATCTCCTCCGCTATCGCTGGTAAGGTTAAACCAACCACGCTTAATATTGATGCGCAAATTGCGGTGAGAATCATTTTATTTTTCATGCTGCTTCCTCCTGATTTTCATCAGCTATAACATTATATTCTTTGACACTATGATGCATCTTAATCACCCACGTTACCGCCATGCCACCAATCACCAGAAGTGCTGCATAAATTAGACTGTCTACACTAAAATTAAAGCCTGCGTTAAATAATAGACCTAGGGCACTTATCATAGTAATTAGCCCCACCAACAAAACCATCGTGCGGCACGTCACTATAATCCTCTCTCCATTAGCCCGCATCAATAACCGCTGAGCTGATTCGGCATAACGCCTCGTCGTATCCCACAATGAACGCATGTAATTCAGAGTGCCCAACAAAGCCGTATAACGATATCCAGAAATCGCCAAGAATTCAATCAATTCTTGGTCGTCTTTCATTCCCGACTCACGCACATCAATATAAGTAGACATTTGTTCTAATCTGCCAGAGATCAACAGAGCAGTTTTTTCATAACGATCTAATTTAGTCGTCGCTAGCAAGATTCCGTCTTCAGTAGCATACTTTTGTTTTTTGATCGCATCAATTTTACCCCAAATAGCACGATGTAAATTCAGATAACGATGTAGTTGCCCTTTAAACTCACGCGCAAAAATTTGCTCTTCTACGTAGCGTTCAATATTCTCTGGAGTTGCTTTTTTATTATTGATGAAATAATACTTATCCCCACGCAATACATTGTAATTTTTGCCGTCAAATTCAAAATACTTTTGTCGCTCAGTTTTGGCGAGAAGATCGGCAATATTTTCTGCTGACGCATTGTCGCAAACAATAAAATACGGATAAATACCCTCTACGCTTTTTAATTCCTTAAAAACTGGAGCGCCAGTACTAAAAAGATAACTCAACGCTGGCGACAAGCGCTCTTCATAATAACCACGCAATCTTTCCGCATCAGCAAATAAAGTTGGTTCGCTAACTTGCTCGCTACTAACTACCGTTAAACCATCTTCAAATAGCTTCACCTTGGTATGTTCTGCCGTAGTAAAAGCGACAAACTCCTCATTAG
>Ga0137298_11849_pt1 | contig 9954 bp, 8 predicted proteins | sample RamsorincwithD2O_2_FD_97182 | JGI IMG/M metagenome (GOLD analysis project Ga0137298, IMG submission 97182) | Mouse cecal microbial communities from Vienna, Austria - Glucosamine amended with D2O | ecosystem: Host-associated > Mammals > Digestive system > Large intestine > Cecum | place: Austria...
ATATTAAATTATGTATCCAAAAGTTAACCCCGCGTAATAATCATTGTATTTGATTCATACTATATGTCTTAATAGGTATATTTGTGCAATTTTATAAAAATATCCGATATGGAAGAAGGCGAAAGCAGTAAATTAAGGCAGATATTTAATTATAATAATGTGTTCTACAGCTTTTATTATGATGATGCGGGGGCTTGTGTACACCGTTCAAGGGAATATGCCTTAAATTATGTGTATTCGGGTGAAATGATACTTGAAAATGGCAAGGAAAGTATCCATGTGCGTAAGGGTGAATGTGTGTTTATTCCGCGTGACCATCATATCACTATGTATAAAAAGCCATATGGCGGAGAAGGGTATTGCGGCATATTCTTGATGTTCACGAGGCAATTCCTGCGGGAGATGTTTGGCGTATTAGGTAGGCCTGGGGATGTGTCCAAATGTGGGAAGCTTGATTCTGGTGTGATGAAGTTGCCGGATACTGTGGAGTTGGCCAGTCTGTTTGCTTCAATGTCTCCGTATATGAATCCAGAAGTGAAGCCTAAGGATAATTTTATGGGCCTTAAGTTGCAGGAAGGCCTGATGGCCTTGCTGGCGATAGACGACCGGTTCGCCCCGACATTGTTTGATTTTAATGAACCATGGAAAATTGACATTATGGAATTTCTGGAAGATAATTATATGTGTGATCTTACTATTGAGGAAATTGCTCATTATACAGGCCGTAGCCTGGCTACTTTTAAGCGGGATTTTAAGAAGATAAGTGATTTGACTCCGGAAAAATGGCTGATAAGGAAACGCTTGGAAGTAGCTTACGATATGGTGAGGTCTGGAAAGAAAAAGATAATGGAGGTATATACTGAGGTCGGATTCAGGAATCCTTCACATTTTTCTACGGCATTCAAGCGCCACTTTGGCGTTGCCCCGACTGCGGTGGTATGACTGTTGGCTTGCTTGTATTTATCAGGAAGGGTATTAATAAATTTCGCTAATTTTGCACATTGCGTTTCTTGCATTATCCAATTTGTATTTTTAACACCAATCATTATGTGTTTCAAAAAATTATGGCTTTTAGCTGTCTTTGTCTTAATTACTTTGGGGATATCTCCTTTGTGTATGTTGGCGGCCGATGATGTTCCGGTTTTGATAACTATAGGGCAATCCAATGCAGATGGATCGGCATTTTTTAATGCCGATGAAGATGCCAGGCTAAATGAATGGTATTCTTCAGGAAGTAATCCGGGGAAACTTAAGATATGGTATCGTAGCAGTCAGGTGCAGAACCAAGCTTCCAATGCTCTCAATGAGGCTGCCCGTTGGGTAATAGATGGGGCTGTCGAGGATGTGGCTCAAGGATGGCTTGATTTATGGTATCGTAATGAGAACATGTCGGGCCGTACAGCCATGAATATGATACATAGCTTTGGCACATACAGTACAGGGTCAGACACAAATTGCGCTCAGGGCCGTAGAGGAATGGAAGGGCAGTTTGGGATGAGATTCAGTGATGCATATCCAGATAAGGAGTTGTACATACTTAAGCTGGGCGCATCTGGCTCTTTCATATCATCATGGGCAAATCCTTTGGATAATACAAATTGGATATATTTCTATGAAAATATATTTAAGCCGGCTATAGCAGATCTGTTGTCTAAAGGAAAGCGTCCTGTGCTTGCAGGCATATGGTGGATGCAAGGATGCGCTGATTGTGCACAGACCAAAGAATATTATGGACTTTGGCTTAAGACACTTATTGATAAATGCCGCAAAGAGCTGGGATTTGAATCCGGCAAGTTTTATATTGGCCATATATTGCAACCTGGAGAGTCTGTTGAGTATCCCAAGGGGTCGGCCGGTTTCGGGCAGGGTGTACGCGATGCACAGGATGCTGTTGCTGCAAGTGTGGCAGATGTCGAGATAATTGACACCCGTGATGTTACTATGCAATACGAAAGTGCGTTTGGAGGGTATATTCATTTTGACCATGCCGGACAGAATAAGATAGGAGATAAACTTGCAGCCAAAGTAATTGCAGACGGGGCGGAAAACTGGGAAAAATTTACAACTCCAGGCAATTGGGTCAGGTGTGGTGACACTGCCGTTTTCGTCCCTTCTGTCGGGAATCCAGAAATAGAGTATTCTACAGAAGGCGATGTTGTCACAGCTACATTGATGTATCCAGGGTGGTCTGAAAAAAAGGAATATAATATGGCCGCAACAATAAAAGAATAAAATACAGGTTAAAATAAAAGAGTCCGGTGATATACCGGACTCTTTCAGTGGCTGGATAATGTAAATCCGTCCAACTTTTTGGGCTTTTTACACAGCCATATTACGCCTTGTGTTTAAATTGCTATTCTTTTGCAGCATCCTCGTTGACAGAATCGAGAGCAAGGGCTGTCAGGGCTTTATCTGATTTCTTTTCATCTTTAAGGATAGAGCGCAGCATCTTTGCAACTTTTGTCTCTTTCATAGCGTCAGCAAAAGCGGCTAGAGTGCCATATGTGGCAATTTCATAGTGTTCAACCTTTTGTGCCGCTAAGATCAATCCGGCATCGCGTATTGCAGAACCTTTTTCAGTATCAGATATTATGCTCTCCGCCTCTGAAAGAAGGCCATCCATGGCGTCACATTTTTTTGTTTTAGGTTTCTCTCCCATCAGTTCAAACACTTGTTCAAGTGTAGAAATCTGTTCTTCAGTTTCCGTTATATGGGCATCGAATGATTCTGCCAGCTCTTTTCCGGTAGCAGCTTTGCGCATTTTTGGGAGCGCTTTAAGCCAGGCTTTTTCTGCCCATAAAATATCTTTTAGTTCATCGATGAAAAACTCTCGGAATTCGTTGTCATCTTTTTTGTCCTTATCGGTTGTCTTTGCAGAATTTTTCTTGTTAGCCTTAGGTTCTGCTACGTCTTTTCTCTTAGTTTCCGCTTTTGCTTTTGTATCCTCATTCTTTTCAGGATTTTCTTTCTTCGCTTTGGTCTCCATAATTAAAAAATTTCAGTAGTTAAAAATATTGTAATTTAATCGTCAGATAATTAAAATGTTATGTGTGCCAGTAGTTCCACACATGTAAAAACGGATATATTGTTTTAAAGGTTTTTACTTTGATTACAAAGTATCATAAAATTTGATTAAATGCGATAATATTCATTATATAATCTTAACTTGATTGGAAGTATACTGATTTGGGTGATAAGTCTGATTGCCGGCAGAAACAGGCATCATGTGATTATTTCGCAAGTCTTTCCGTATGCTACGTGTCATGGCGTGTATTTTTAAGTTGACTTCAAATTCGGCGCAATTAGAGACACGAATCGCCTTTTCATCTGCATAATATCCATCATTCAGCCTACTTTTTGCATATTAAGCCGTTTTTCAAGTGTATTTTTAATATCTTCAGTTCAAGATTCCGAAATTTATTTGTAGTTTTGTGGTTGCAGACCGCCTCGCAGAAGCCCCGGTCTGGGGTTAAGCGGAGCGGGATGTAGTGAAAATACATAAGAAAGCGTTTATCCGCGCTGATTCTTGACGTTCAGAAATTCTCGCAAAATTTCATACCTATGTCAAGGATTGAGCAACGGTAGATGCCCGTGGATATGTAATTATCTTGCTTTCGGCACGATATTTCGAGAGAAATATAGCCGGACGCATTGATTGCATATACAAGCGTGGGCTTCTGCGTTGCCGTCCGACATAGGTAAGGCAATGCGAGAAGCCTCTGAACGTAGGACGGTAACAGATACAGATTCCTACGCTTTTTCTTTAATAAACCAATCACGCCAATGAGAGGATGACCGCGGCACTTTTGTATATGAATATTCAGACTATTGCCGGATATATTGAATGGATAGAGAAAAGCTATGTTGAGTTTGGCGATTCCGACAGGGTTCTTTTTTTTAGAGGTCAAGCTGATCAAAGCTGGTTATTGCAGCCGTCTGTATTAAGAGATGACAAAGTAAACGAAAAGAGAATCATCCTTGACTACAAACAGACATTTGCTATTGAGTATGATTACCAGAATCATATTGAAAGAATCTTGGTTGAAATGCAACACCATTACCTCCCAACTAGATTGCTTGACTGGAGTATAAGTCCGTTGGTTGCCCTTTTCTTTGCGTGTTCAGATGAAACAAATAAGTGGGGTAAGGTATTTTGTCTTCATCCGTGGAATGTCTACAGAAAGCCAAAAGACACTCCTACATTTTACTTTGAAATTATGAAGGAGTGCCGATTGCTTCTCGCTCTTGGTCGCACAGATGAAGAAATTCAGAGATGTATCAATCGTAAATACGGGTATAATGTAGATCATTCTGAATTTGAAACACCTATCCCTATTGTTGGTCGTCATATGGATCCAAGAGTAGGTACACAACAGGGGTGCTTCGTTATATGGGGTAAACAACCTCAAAATCTTGAACTATTTTCAGACTTTAAGCAAAATATAAGAAGTTGTAAGATAGCACCCAATGTTAAACCAATTTTACTCCGTTCGCTTGCAAAACTTGGATTTAATAATTTCACTATGATGCGCGATTATGAAGGTTTTGCCAAAGCAATACATTCAATTGGTAGCATATATCAAATATGATAGTCATTGACTGTTACACCCCAAAGCATAATTTCATTTTTGAACGATTATATAAAAAGAATTTGTGCTTGAAATGGGTTGTACTGACGTATGCTCGCAAGGGGAATAATTCTGATAAAGTAATCAATATTGCATAATTAAGATAATCTGTGTATGAAAAAAATCATACTTAATCAATTGCGCTTGTTATTCGTTTTACTGGCTTGTATATGTGAGGTGCAGAACGTATATGCCTATGAAACAACGATCGAGGGTGTTAAATTCTACTCTGATACAATAATCAATGGGATTGCCTATAATCTACAGAACGCCACTGCTTCTGTTGCAAATAGTGGCAATTATGAAGGCATAGTTGAGATACCTTCATTAATAATAGTGGACGGGAGAGAATATAGGGTTACAAGTATTCAATTTAATGCTTTTTACAAATCTAAAGCAACTGAAATAATTTTGCCGGAGGAATTGGAATACATAGGGGCGGGCGCTTTTCAAAATAGTGAAGCATTGGAAAGGATTGTCATCCCGAAATCCGTACGATATATAGGAAATTTGGCTTTTATGAATTGTACGTCTCTCAAAGAGTTGGATACATACCTGCTACTTGACAACATAACACGCCCACTACAATCAATTTATAAATATATATACCGTGGGAATTGCAAGGCTATACCCAGTGCATTTTTCGCAGGAAGTACATTTAACGAATTTCGGATGTACGGGCAAGTTGAGAAAATTGAATCCAATGCGTTTGGATCTTGTAAATCGTTGAGGTATGTAACACTTTCCGAAAGTCTTAAAACTATTGAGGACGGAGCCTTTGCCTACACCTCAATTGGAATCATTATATTGCCAAAATCCCTTGAGCGTATCGGCAGCAATGTATTTGAAGGCTCAAATCTAATAGATATCATTGTTGATTCCGATTTCAGCGCCAAGTATATTTCCAACATGGCATTTAACCAATGTCCATATGGTGAGATTACACAAAGAGAGTCAATAAATAATGTTTTATATTTAGGCAAAGTGGCATATCGCTACAGGGGCACATCATCTGTTTTGGAAATCAAAGATGGAACGGAGTCAATTGCGGACAATTGTTTTCAGGGTTGCGATGTGCAAATAATCAAATTGCCGAGCAGTGTGAGAAACATTGGCAAACAAGCGTTTCATGGACTAAAATCAACATTATTTGTGTTTTCCAGTCCGCTTGAATATGTAGGTGATCATGCTTTTCAATGGTGCGAAAATTTAGGACACATACCTCCACTGGCCGAAGATGTATATTTAGGGGCACACGCTTTTGAATCCAATACATTTTATGAAGTAGGAAAAATCAACTATGTTGGCACTCGAGCGGTGAGTTTTCAATACTTTTCTGATGATATAAGCTATGTAACGGTGAAAGATGGAACAACTGAAATTGCAGCAGAATGTTTTGCTGGAAGAAAAATCAAGATGATAAAACTACCGGAGTCGCTAAAGATAATTAGCGATAGGGCTTTTGAAGGATGTGAATTAGAACAAGTTGTGCTACCTTCGTCAATTGTCCATATTGGAGAAAGGGCCTTCCGTGGGTGTAAAAATCTTCGTAGTATTGAGCTTCCGAAGAATCTTACTCAAATATCGGATGAAGTATTTTACGAATGTTCCAAACTTGAAAATATCCATATCCCCGAATCCGTTGTTTCTATCGGGAATAGCGCATTTTTCAATTGTTCATCATTGCAGCAAGTAGATGGATGCCAGTTAGTTACAGATGTAGCTGACTTTGCATTTTATAGCTGTAAATCATTATCTGCTTTCCCATTTGCATCTTCTCAAATAACGCGGATAGGAGATAGAGCTTTCTCAGGCTGCAATTTTTATGATATATCATTGCCGAAAACCATCAATTCAATTGGGTATCGAGCCTTTTCTTATATGCCTCTTAAAACAATTACATTGGCATCAAGTCCCATAGATATGGGTATGGACGTTTTTTTCAGTAGCCCAATAGATTTAATTAATTGGGATTTTGTAAATTGTGCTTCTTTGCCATATCCTGAACCTACAATTCAACGAAGCTGGTCATCTAGCTGTGATACATTTAAGTTGACGGCATTGCCAATTTCATCCGAGGTTATAGCTTTTAACTTGCTTAGGACTGATGACACTAATATAAAAGAGGTTCATATATCAGACGATGTAAAATATCTCGACCTAAGCTGCTTTTGGACAAATGGCATTGAAAAAATTGTTTCCTATGCCCAAACCCCTCCTATTGTAAATTATTGGGCAAGCAATACTGAAAAAAATGGAACAATGACTGTGTCGATCCCTAAAGATTCATATCCCTTATACTCCACAGCCTCATACTGGCGAAATTTCAAAAATTATGTCGACCTTGACGGAAATCCAATAGAGACATCTTCAATAGAGAATTTGGGAAATTATGCAGTTTCAATAAAATGTGAAAATGGGATACTACATATTTCTAATCTCGAAAATGAATCAATAATAGAAGTTTATGATTATATGGGTGTTTTGCATTATGCACGACAGACTAATGAAACAGAATTGTCTATTCCATTGTGTGGCCCAGGTATATATTTAGTTAGAATCAATCAAATGCATTATAAAATTAGAATTACATAGGGCCCTCGAAGTCCGTTTTGTATATGCATCGTGTCCCCACAAAGATTTGGGGATATAAATGGTGTGCCGCCGTTGTGACAATATTTGTTGCGTTCGGGGTTCATCATCCGCGATGATGTTCTTCATGATACTGACATTATTAGCTGAGGTCACCATGACTCTATCACCCGAACTAAATATTTAATAGAATTTTAGATTTGAGCGTGGTGACCCAGCAAACTTTGGACTGAGGTCACCACATTTGACTCGGTCAAGCCTCGTCGAGCTAAAGGTTTTGAGACTTGATATATAGTTAAAACCTGTTAAAGTTTGGGGTTGCGAGGTGGTGGTGTGGGGTTGAATGACGCTGAACGGATTTGGACGAATTTGAAATATATCCTGATTATCAACACATTAAGCCTCCATGATAAAAGATATGCGCCTATACTAACACGCATAACAAGCAATATTTCAGTATGTTAGTATAGGCGTGGTGACTTTTGTGGTGACTCGGCGGGGTGCAGATGAATAAAAGACCACTAACTCATTGAGAATTAGCGGTCTTTTGTGGTGCCACCAGAATTGTTCTGAATATAGTATCAATTTGACTATCAGACTATTACTGGCTATCTGAAGGAGAAAAACTCCGTTGACTACACTGCTATATTTTAGCGATTTGGGGCGTTATGCTCAGGCAATCTAACACCTTAGCAACATCTTCCCTTGTTCTAAAAGTTCTCTGTGATTACAAAGTTACGAATTTATTTCCACTCCACCAACTTTTTTAAGATTTAATAGGCTTTGCGAAAATGTATTAGCATAGGAAAGACACGCAAATGGGATTTGTGTAAGATAAACTGAATGGAGCCAGATAATGTGTACCTCTCGGAAACGTGGGAATAGACACCCGTTGAAATGCTTGAAAATGTGGTTTGACCGTTTTTGTTAATCAATTTAACAAAGTAGAACTCATCAAAAACACAAAGTGGAAATCTAATTTTGTCGGTTTTTCTGCGTAAAAAGTCCGACAAAACAGTGATGATATAACTAACGCCCCCGGTAATTCTCAATGGATTATCGGGGGCGTTCCCGTTGGATTGCCTTATCGGTAAGGTGGGTGGTAGTTCTCTTTGAGGTAGTCCTCAATTTCGGTGTCGGCATACAGGATTTTGCCTTCAAGGGAATAATAACCGAATATCCCTTTGAGGCGATAGTTGGCGAGTGTGGATTTACTCACACCAAGCCGTCGGGCAAGTTCGGAGTCCGAGAGAAAGCGGTTTCCGTCAAACATAGGGCGTGAGCGTTCTGCCAGTTCTTTGGCACAGGCTTTGATTTCAGATATGATTTTGAAAACATCGCGCTGTTCATCCTTACTTAATATCTGATTATTTTCACTCATAATCAACCTTGCAATGATAGAGCAGACGACCAATTTCTTCTGCCGGATAATAAACCTTGCCCTCAATTATCGAGTAACCGATTTTTCCCTCCATTCGTAGTAGCGTCATGCCTCGCTGTGATCGTCGCAAGATTGACTGAGCCGAAATATTGTCTATCCACTCCTGCCGTTCATTCCCAGACAAGCGTCTGATTGCTTTGCCAAGAATTGAACGGCACTCGGCAAGAGTGGCTACCATAGCGTCATAAACGCTGCGTTCAATGGTAACGTATTCCATAATATAACATTGGATTTAGTGATTTTGAAATTGACCTGAATACAGCAATGGCAATCCATATTCCGGACTATGGGTTGCCATCATCATGTTTTTATGGGCCGGGGATAGCTGAGCCCGTTTGGGATATATCGGGGCAGTCGCTTTGTCCGTGTAACATTCCGACAGCGGGAAAAGATTGCTGAAAATGAGCGATTTCCCACGGTTACACACCGATTACCCAACATTACCCAACATGAAAAATTGTCATAAACAAACAGCCTTATTCCGGTTGTTTCTATGTCAAATCCACAACGGATAAACATCACTCCAGCCGCTCAATATGGTTCAGGTAGCACGCGGAACCGAACCAAAATTGACGACTGTCTGGTTCGGGTTGCAACGCGAATCGAACCAAATCAGGACTGATTTATCCGGCTTCACGGATTTCATTCCCACTGAAAAATATATTTCAGAAAGGCTCACCGGCTAATCGACATAAAAGCTGGTGCAGTGACTCCTATACCCCTACCGAAAGTAGGATAATAAGGGCTAAATCCTTAATGAAAGTTAAATAAAGTAGGAATGTTCCAGGAACGTACCCGACACGGATTTTGATTTCTGCCGAACTTCGCAGCGTAACACTAAACCCAAGAAATAAAATGGAAACAAAAACGCTGATAATCTCCGGCACGAAACTATCCCGTCAGATGCCCGGAATGGACTTGAAAAAGTCCGCTGAAACAAACATGGTATGCCAGATGCTTTCCGAACTGAGAGCAGAGGTACAGGCGATAAGAACCGGTGTTGACAGCCGTATCGAGTCAGTCGCTAAAACCGTGATGGAGGCTTTTCAGGGCTTCGGCATACTTGACCCGGACGAAGATACATGGACTGACAAGCAGGTGCGCGCCAGATACCATGTATCTCGCAAAACCCTATACAATTACCGTATGTCGGGCAAGTTGCCCTACACACAGACCGGTGAGGGCACCAACTGCACTATCCGTTACCGCAAGGCGGATATAATGGAACTGTTCGCAACCCGCAACGCATAGACAATCCATACACACAATAATAATTATCGCGTCGGAAACGGC
>Ga0137298_11851_pt1 | contig 9940 bp, 9 predicted proteins | sample RamsorincwithD2O_2_FD_97182 | JGI IMG/M metagenome (GOLD analysis project Ga0137298, IMG submission 97182) | Mouse cecal microbial communities from Vienna, Austria - Glucosamine amended with D2O | ecosystem: Host-associated > Mammals > Digestive system > Large intestine > Cecum | place: Austria...
AAATTGGAGATACGCTATGATCGTTTATGGCAAAAATGTCCTCAGCCAGCTGCAGGAAGACCCTTCTCAGATCCTTGAAATCTATTTACTGGATGGCTTTCGAGATAAAAAGATACTGGACATGATTTCGAAACAACATATTCGAAATTCTACAGTCTCCAGGGCTTATCTTGATCGATTAACCGATCGGGGAATCCATCAGGGGGTTGCAGCCAAGGTTAAGGATATTCCTTTATATTCGGTGGAAGATCTGATCAGAATGGTTCCTGAAAAAGAAAATGGTTTCTTCATCGCACTCGATGAACTGCAGGATCCACACAATTTAGGAGCCATCCTAAGAACAGCGGATGCCGCTGGAGCGAATGGAGTTTTGATTACAAAACACAACTCAGCTTCATTAACACCAGCCGCCATTAAAGCCAGTACTGGAGCGGCTTATACCGTTCCAGTATCCTGTGTAACCAATCTGTCCAACGCTATCGATACCCTCAAGGATAATGGATACTGGGCAATTGCTACTGATTTTGAAAACGCCAGGGATTACCGGGAAGGAATTTATGATATTCCTGTAGTCATTGTCATTGGAAATGAAGGAAAAGGGATCAGCCGCAACGTAAAAAAGCATTGCGATTATGCTGTCACTTTACCCATGTATGGTAATGTTCAATCGCTGAATGCTTCGGTTGCCGCAGGGATTCTGATGTATGAAGTAGTCAATCAGCGTCATCCATTGTCGAAGTGATTGCTTAGATATGAATCATTTCGGATATTCAAACCAACTGATATAGTTCAATATGGATGTTGAGTAGATGGTTCTGGAATTTCTTCCCTGATTTTTCCACGAATCATCTGGTTGGTTGTATTCTTAAAATTGCCTTAAGAAAATCTGCAGATATGATTTATTTCAGGATAATTGGTCTTGAGCCGCAGTATGGATTGAAAGAAATTGAATCTCTTCCTGTTTGAATTCGAATGCTTTGGGTTTCAGGAGAGAAGAATGGATTCCTTAAAAAATTTGAATGATTACGAACTGATTTACCTGATTATAATGAACGATTCGGAAGCCTTAGATTTGCTGTGCAGGAAATATCGCACGAAAGAGCGCATTTTATATCACGAGCTGTTCGATCAGTCCAAAATTGCCTATACGATTGAAGACTGGTTTCATGATTGTGATCAGGAAATTATTCATGCGGTCTATCGATATAATCCTCAAAGAGGATGTCAGTTTAAGACCTTTCTGGAGCACAACCTTCGAATGATGGCATCGAATGTCAGTCGAGGCTATAAGAGAAATGCCAGAAAAGATGGTTCTGATCGCCCGGATCAGTCTAAGTATTCTGAAAGAATCGATTACGAATCAACAGGGATGCTCAGAGATCCCCGGGCTCTGGATGGCTCAAAGATCATCGAGAAAATGTATTATGAGCTGATTTTTGAACGATTGAATCAACAGATTACAGACAGGCAAAAGAAAATTGTCCACCTGCTTGCGCAGGGAGTCAAAAAAGCAGAACTGATGAGAGATTATGGTTATTCAAGAGCAGAAATCGCCGATTTAAAAAGGACCTGTTCCAGAATCGTCTGCGAAATTAACAGTCATTGACATAATTTTTGTTCACTGATATATTTTAAATTTGCAAAGGAGGCCGAGTATGGCTGACAAAATAACTCTGGTTTGTGAAGAATGTCTTTCCAGAAACTATACGACTGAGAAGAATAAAAAGGCTCAGACCAAGCGTCTGGAAATTAGAAAATTCTGTCCAAAATGCAATAAACACACTTTGCATAAAGAAGCAAAATAACAATTCAAAAGAAATTTTAGAAAGCGGGATAACAATGGAAAACAACTTAAAAGATCCTACGTTCTCTCCAAAAGCAGTCTTAGCAGAATTAAAGAAAGTACAGTGGCCTTCACTCAAGCAGCTGTTCAGCACGTCTGGACTGGTCGTGATTTTCACGCTGCTCTTTGGGCTTTACTTCTTTGTCTGTGAAATGGCAGCTTCCGGACTGATCAGTTGGATCGTTTCTCTCTAAGTTTTAGCGCCTGAAGTAATAGGATAAAAAAGCTGCTGACCAGAAATGGGTGGCCGCTTTTTCTTTTACAGTTCTTAACCTGATTTCTAAACCGGAATTCATACCCAGCATATTTCTGGTTTTAGAAGGAAAAATCTCATTCAGTCTATGTTAAATCATTTAATTGGACTGAAGGTCTAATCAGTTGAAGTTTTAAAGATCTGAAAATCGAATTTTGACAGAACGAGCTGCGAAGAAGTTCTCTTAAAGAAATGAAAAGCATTCAATGCTATACTTGGCATTGATGGATCACTTTTGATCAGAATTACCAGAAAGAAAATGAACCAATTCGTATGGTCTGACTCCCTTCTGATCTGCTTTGTCTTTCGAATCTTCTGTTGAAGCTTCTTTGGTGATTGCTTTTAGCAATCGCTCAAAACGAAACAGACTGGAAAAAAATCTGTACTTGCTGTAGAGGACTTAAACCTCAATCTGAGAGCGTTTGACGATGGAAAGATTTGGCGGTATGGTTTTTTTGTCGTGAGTTCGATTCAAACGATGTTCTGATCCGCTTTTGATTTTTTCGATGATGAACATCGAATCAGAAAAATAAAGCAGAATTTCAGAACAATTGTAAATTCTTTTTAAAGGAGATTTAAATTATGGCAGAAGATTTGCAGAAGAACTGGTATGTGGTAAACACTTATGCCGGTATGGAAAGAAGAGTCAAGGAAAACCTCGAACGCCGCATTAAGACAATGGGCCTGGAGGATACTCTGTTTCAGGTGCTGATTGCTGAAACCAAAGAGATCGAAACGAAAAAAGACGGAAAGACCGTAGAAAAGATGCACAATCTTTTTGATGGTTACATTCTGGTCCAGATGCGAATGACAGATGAAGCCTGGTATGTTGTCAGAAATACACCAGGAGTTACCGGATTTATCGGATCGAGTGGAAAAGGGGCTAAACCTTTCCCTGTACCTCAGGAAGAAATAGATAATGTTCTTCGTCAGATGGGTCAGGTCACAGAAGTGACAATTGACTTTGCTCCAGGAGATCAGGTTGAAATCATCGGCGGACCTTTTGAAGGAGATTCCGGAAAAGTCATCAGTCTCGATCAGAATGAAAAGACCGCTTCAGTATCCATCCGTATTTTCGGACGTGAAACTGAAACCGATATACCATTCGCAGATCTGAAAAAGAAAGAAGAAGAATTCTAGAAAATCATTGAGATTCTTGCCTGGTTTTCTGGATATATTGAACGATTTTTAAACAATGTCTTCATTTAAAAAAATAAACTGATAAACTGAAAAAGCGGCAAATTCGGCCGCTTTTTTCTCTATACATAATATGAGATTTCTATCATTCGGTTCTTGGCATTAAACAGGGAACAGAATGAAAATCGACCTTTGATGGAGGAACTGATACCTATGAAAACATTAGTTTTTGATCTTGATGGAACGCTCTATCGAGGAACTGAACCGATCGAAAGCGGAGTCCGATTGGTGAATGAAGCGATGAAGAAGAAGATTCCAGTTTTATTTTTAACCAATAATTCGATGCGGACCCCTGAAGAAAATGTTGCTCATATGGAAAAAATGGGCTATCATAATCTTTTGCCAGAGCAATTCTATAATTCGGCAATGGCTGCGGCAGAATACGTGGCAGCCCATGAAGAGGGGACTAAAGCCTTTTACATTGGTCAGAACGGAATGAAGCAGGCTTTGCTTGATAATGGATTTACCATTACGGATGAAAAACCGGACTTTGTTTTCGTGGGTCTCGATAAAAACGCTGATTATGCGGCTTATTCAAAAGCGCTTGATATGCTTCTGAATGGAGCTAAACTGATCGGAACCAACAAGGATCGAATCCTGGCAAAACCTGGAGGATTTGAAGTTGGAAACGGCTCAGTGGTGGCGCTGTTTGAATATGCGATCAATCAGAAATCACCGGATATTTCAAAACCAAGTCCGGTCATGATGGATCTGTTCTGCCGCCATTTTGGCCTGAAGCCTGAAGATATTCTTTTAATTGGAGACAATCTGGAAACAGATATTGCCCTTGGATTAAACAGCAATGTTAAAACATTGATGGTTGAAAGCGGCGTTCACCATCGACAAGATATCGAAAGGTTGAATATTCATCCGGATTGGGTAATCGGTGATCTCTCAGAAGTGAGCCCTGAGCAGTTAACGACAATTTAAAAGCGAAGTTGTTATAATGATTTCGGGAAAATAAAGAAGAAAGAGTGATTTGATGGAAAACATTATCAATATTTTATTAATGGTCGATGCAGGACTTTTGATTATTCTGGTTCTGCTTCAGAGCGGAAAATCCGATGGTTTATCGGCAGCCTTTACTGGTTCAGGAGACCTGAACTTGTTCGCGGTTCAGAAAGAGCGCGAGCCTGAAAAAGTGATCAGCCGTATGACACTGGCCTGGGGCATCCTGTTTTTCGTTCTGGTTATATCTTTACAAATAATCTGATCGTAGGGGCCATTACCAAATGGCCCTTTTGAATTTTCTGGGAGGGCGAATATGAGAGATGAAATCATGATGCTTTTTGAAAAGAACAAAAGCATGAATGTAAAAGAGCTTCAAAAACGACTTGGAATCACCAATACGCGTGATTTTAAGGAAATGTGTGTCTGTCTGAATGAACTTGAGGATGAACGTAAACTGTACAACAATCACGTCAAATACATTCTGATCGATAACAAAAATTTCGTTGCGGGTAAGGCAAGAGATGTTTCTCCGATGGAATATGCCGTGTTTAACCGTGACAATAAAGTCTATGTCCCGAAATCAGATTCAAGAATTCTTCTCGATTCCGATGAAGTTCTGGTCAAGATCTCTCGCAAAGGCAATGAAGTCGTTCATATTTATGAACGCGGAATCAAATATGTCGTTGGAACATTTGTAAGCACCAGACGCGGACTTAAATTCCGCAGCGACGTGGATCTTCATACATCTTTTGATGTCATTAATGAAAAAGATTTCGCCCTTTCCAACAATATGAAAGCCGTTGTCAAAGTTGTAGAGTATACGGCTCCTTTAAAAGTTAAAATTGAAAAATTACTCGGTAAGGAAGACGAACCGGGTGTAGATGTAACCGGAATTCTTTGCGAAAACGAAGTTCGTCAGGAGTTCGGCAAGAAAGTCCAGAAGGAACTGGATGATATTCCTACAAAAGTTAAGAAAAAAGAACTCAAAGACCGTTATGATCTGAGAGCTTTAAAGACAGTAACCATCGATGGCGATTCGACTAAGGATTTTGACGATGCCATTTCAGTTGAAAAACTCACGAATGGCGGATGGCGTCTGTATGTTCATATTGCAGACGTATCGCACTATGTCAAGGAAGATGAAGCCATTGATGAAGAAGCCTTCAAACGAGGCACTTCGATTTATGTAGCAGACCGGGTTGTTCCAATGCTGCCATTCCAGCTGTCCAATGGAATCTGTTCATTAAATCCCGATGTTGATCGCCTGACCCTGACCTGTCGAATGGACTTTAACAAGGATGGAATCATGACCGATTACGATATCTTCGATTCAGTTATCCATTCTGATGAAAGATGTACCTATTCCAAGGTCAATGAATACCTTGATAATCCTGGAAGCCATCCTGGCTATGACAAGGTTGGAGACATGCTTCGCGATTTCTCTGATCTTGCCGCTGCATTAAAGAAGCAGACCAAGGACCGTGGACATATCGACTTTGAAACAAAAGAAGCCTATTTCGTACTGGACGAAAAAGGAAAACCAGTCGATGTCGTTGTTAAGGAACGCGGATGGGCTGAACAGATGATTGAGGAGGCTATGATTGCAGCCAATGTAGCTGTTGCTCATGAACTGCACACCAAAAAACTTCCAGGTATGTATCGGGTTCATGAAACCCCGGATCCTGAAAAGATTGAAGCTTTGATCAATATGGCCAGAAGCATGAATGTAAAGTGTGATCTGGATCCAAACAACTGCCGTCCACTTGATGTCGCTAAATTTCTTGACGCCATCGAAGATGAAAATGCGAAGGAAATCCTTTCTTCCGTAGCGATCCGCTCCATGCAGAAAGCTCGTTACAGCGAAGAAAATCTGGGCCATTATGGATTGGCTCTTGAAGAATACTGTCACTTTACTTCTCCGATCCGCCGATATCCGGATCTGCTGATTCATCGTATGTTAAAACGTCATGTCATCGATCGTCAGAACGATGAAAAGACGCTCAAGAAAGATGAAAAGAGAATGAAGAAATCCGCTCTTCACCTTTCTGAAAAAGAACGCGATGCCGTTATGCTGGAACGGGAAGTCAACGATCTGAAATCTGCTCAGTATATGGAAAATAAAGTTGGACAGAAATTTGAAGGAATCATTTCTGGCGTAACCAGCTTTGGATTCTTTGTCGAACTCGACAACACGATCGAAGGTCTGATTCCGCTGCGCACGATGAAGGATGATTACTACATTTACGATGCTGATACGATGTCCTTAAGAGGCGAAAACACCGGCAGGACATTTAAGATGGGAGAACATGTAAATGTCGTATTATCCGATGTCAACGTGCCAAAGCGTCAGGTTACATTCGAACTTGCCCAACCAAAAAGAGAATATCCAGTAAAGGTTGAAGAAGAACTTCCAGTTGTTGAAGGTGAATTCAAGGAAAAAGCGTTGGCTTAATCCCATTTAATCTGAATTCAATATTGAAAGGCAGAACACATATCGTTTCTGCCTTTTTATGTGGAAATTTCAAAATATAATCGAAGACGAGACAAGAGTTGTATGTCGTAAGACAGGAAATGGATTTAATATTGAAAACGGGAGCAGCATCGCCGTTATACAGAAGTAAAAATTAGATTATATATTTAAATTTTGCTAATTTATCCAATTTGGACTTCTATCATGTAAAATACAGTTATTCACACAATTTGGAACATTCACAAAAATCCTAGAATCAATGAAGAGTGAAATATGGTTCTGGATTATTCTGAAATGTCCATAGGATTGACAATGATCCGATTTGCAGCTGATGAAAGTCATAATTCCTGTTGAGAAATGCACAATTCAATCTTTTGTAACTAAACTTGATATGAATTTCTGCGTTTCGCAAGCCTTTGCAGGCCATGCCAATCAGACTTATGATTTTTACTGTAAAATGAAAACTGTTTTTTTTATATTTCAATAACCATTTCTTGAAAGGAATCGAAGATTATGTGTGGAATTGTTGGATATATTGGAAGCAGACAGGCAGCGCCCTTACTGCTCGAAGGACTTGCAAAGCTTGAATACCGGGGATATGACAGTGCTGGAATTTCCATTCGCAAACCGAATGGAGAAATCGAAGTTGTAAAAGCCAAGGGGCGTCTAAAGGTTCTTGCTGAAAAAGTAGATGATGGCAATGCAATCATCGGTACAGCCGGAATTGGTCATACGCGTTGGGCAACCCATGGAGAACCCTCCGAAGATAATGCGCATCCTCATGTTTCAACCAATGGGGAAGTCATTGCGGTTCATAACGGAATTATTGAAAACTATCAGGAACTCAAGGACAAACTGGTCAAAGCAGGTTATACTTTCTATTCGCAGACCGATACGGAAGTAGCCGTGAACCTGATTGAGTATTACAGCAACAAATACAAACAGGGACCAGTCGATTCGATTGCCCGTGCCATGATTCGTATCCGGGGATCCTATGCCATGGCAGTCATGTTCAAAAATGAAGATGACTCGATTTATGTCTGCCGCAAGGATTCACCACTGATTATTGGTCTGACTGAAGATGAAGGCTTTATCGCATCTGATGTTCCAGCAATTCTCAATTACACCAACCAGGTTTACTATATCGATAACATGGAAATTGCCAGAGTGCAGGGCGGAAGTGTCGTTTTCTATAATATCGATCGTGAAGAAACGAAAAAAGATCTGGTTACGATTGAATGGGATGCTCAGGCTGCTGAAAAAGGCGGCTTTGAACATTTCATGATGAAAGAGATCCATGAACAGCCTAAAGCAGCCCGGGATACGATTGGACACTATATCGTGGATGAAGCGATCAATCTGTCCGACATCAGCACTCAGATCGCGCAGCTTGATGGAATTGAACAGATTTATATCGTCGCCTGCGGTTCGGCCTACCATGTTGGAATTGCAGCGCAATACATTATCGAAGACTTTGCAGGAGTTCCTGTCCGTGTCGATTTAGCCAGTGAATTCAGATACCGCAAACCGCTGCTTAAAAAATCGGATTTAGTCATCGTCATCTCTCAGTCCGGAGAAACAGCTGATTCGCTTGCAGCCTTAAGACTTGCCGTTGATCAGGAAATTCCAACTTTGGCAATTGTCAACGTACTTGGAAGTTCAATCGCGCGGGAAGCGGGGGATGTTTTATATACCTATGCGGGTCCTGAAATTGCAGTGGCAACGACCAAAGCCTATTCCACCCAGTTATTGATTTGCTATGTTCTTGCTGTGGAATGGGGTCTAGCAAAAGGAAGAATCAGTGATGAAGAATATCATCGCCTGATTAAGGAAATCGAAAGTCTGCCTGCAAAAATGGATCGGACTCTCGAAGACAAGGAGCGTATCCAGTGGTTTGCATCCAAGTTTGCCAATGCACATGACATGTTTTTCATCGGACGCGGAATTGACTATGCGATCTCTATGGAAGGCTCTTTAAAAATGAAAGAGATATCCTATGTTCATTCGGAAGCCTATGCCGCTGGAGAACTCAAGCATGGTACGATCTCCTTGATTGAAGATGGAACGCTGACAGTCGGTATTCTGACTCAGCCTGATCTGTATGAAAAAACGATTTCCAATATGGTCGAAGTCAAATCCAGAGGAGGATATATCATGGGACTGACTTCCTATGGAAATTATAATGTAGAAGATACAGCTCATTTTACCGTGTACATTCCTAAAACCGATCCCCATTTTGCTACTTCACTAGCAATCATTCCGCTTCAGCTGATGGGATATTATGTTTCAGTTTCCAAGGGGCTCGACGTCGATAAGCCAAGAAACCTGGCTAAGTCAGTGACTGTTGAATAAGCATTCATTGCAAAACTTCAAAATTCTTGATTATTAACCATAAATTCAAAATAAAGATTATCAAGCAGCCGGCAATTTAGTCAGCTGCTTTTTTGCCTTTCATGTCAATGGATTGGCAGTTGGACAACATTCATTTTCTGAATGATAATAAAAGAACAAAAAGCAGGTATGAATTCTCAAGAATACGGATTCAGATCCTAATTTAAATGCAGTTTCTAATTCTGAAAATGAACAAAACTCAGATAGAAACTTTCTGAAACAGTTTTTTTGATCTGTTTTGGTATTTGTTATTCTGCTAACTGTTAAACTTTTCATCATATCTGCTTTGAAAGGAAGAAATGATTATGCCTAATGATGTTGATCGAACTCTTTCGATGGGAATTGATGCATACAATGCCGGACTTTCAGTCGTGGGAGAATGTGATAAGGAATTACCTGAATTTTCTGTTCAGTTAAATACACCGCTGAGTGTTCAGTATCGAGCTGAACTGCTTTCTTATCTGCTGTTTTTAGCGGAAACTCATGGAAGTGTTGACGAAAGAAGAGCTGAATTTATCCGTAAAGTTCTCGACTATGACTTTAAATCGGATGAATTTACAGATCTGATGCACCGTCTTGATTTGCATAAGCAGGATTTTGGAGGATTGATTCCAACCTCCTTAAGAGCTGCTTATCAATATGATTTAAAACATGGAACAAAAAATGCATCTGAAACGATCATCCGGGTTCTGGATCGGTTAGGAGATGCTTTCCGTCTTTATTCGATGAATAAGGATATGCTTGAAGAAATGGACCAGAGGATTTATATTCTTTCCTTAACCAACTGGCTGGCAGCTCAGGGCTTTTCCGATACGCTGAATATGGCGATTGATGT
>Ga0137298_11853_pt1 | contig 9923 bp, 5 predicted proteins | sample RamsorincwithD2O_2_FD_97182 | JGI IMG/M metagenome (GOLD analysis project Ga0137298, IMG submission 97182) | Mouse cecal microbial communities from Vienna, Austria - Glucosamine amended with D2O | ecosystem: Host-associated > Mammals > Digestive system > Large intestine > Cecum | place: Austria...
TTACCAAGTTTATCGGAATCAAGATTTACCTCTGAAAACAAACCGCGAAATGTGCTTTCAAATGATTCATTTTCTATATACCTAAACCCTCTTTGCAGGGTCTTCAATAAAGCATCGTTTTGAGTTCTTGCCAGTTCATATATATTGCTCCATAAATACGCTGGTTTTATTACGTAGTGAATTTTACGGCGCATTTGTTTCTCAAGCACCTCTACCTGATCCAGATTATGGATGTACCATACGGTAAGAGGGATTATATTCTTACTGTTAAGCATCTCGTTGTTGTCTTCTATGAAGCTGTTCCTTGCTTTTTTTATTACTTCTTTGTTTGTTTCCTCTTCACGTAATCCCAATTTTTTCAAAGGAATTGTATTTGCGTACCTGATGATTTCTTGTTTCAACTCTTCTACATAACATTCTATTTTATCATGATTTTTTTTAATTTCCTCTTCACATTTTTGATAATCGATACCTAACTCTTTTTTTACCGCTTCTTCATAATGATCAGACAAATATCGCAAAAACAGAAATGAAAGCATATAGTCCCGAAAATCATCCGCATTCATTGCGCCACGCAGCTTATCAGCAATCGACCATAATGTCGATCCTAACTGTTTTTGTTGCGAATCATTCATTCCATTTCCTCCTGTGCCTGTTCCGCTTCAAATACTTTTGGGTTAAACTTATAATCCTCTATAAAATTGCTCAATATCATTCTGAAGTATTCCTTATTTTCTTCCACCATCTCTTTCGGTTCAAAAACATTATAATTTCCATGGCTTAACAAATTAACGATTCTTGTATAAACAAGCGAGTTTTCGTCGTCTCCCTTTCGTAAACAGGATGAAAAATGCGCATAACCATGAAATGACGCTGTTTTTTCTAATATATTTCTAAGAATATTAAAATGATACGTGTATAATCTCCCTGAATCAGACGCTTCTTTCAGCTCTTTTAGCAATGCAATATGATGAAAAAATGGCGTCTTACTTGTATCTTTTAATATGTATCCTTCATTCTCTGCCTTTTTTTGAAAAAATAATTGTTCAGGCTTGTCTATTTCATTACATAAAACATTATAAAACAACGTATGATGTGATGAAATAATAACCTTTATATCACTGCCGGACACCACAGCCGCTAAATGGCTTGCCACAGCAATAGCATTATTATCATCTAATGAAGAAATCGGATCATCAATATAAATATATTTAACCCACTGATATGCTTCCTGCTTATCTACCACCAACTGTACAATGGCAAGAAAGAAACACCAGATAAATATTTTTTCCTCGCCGCGAGAAATCTTTATGTTGTCAATTCTTTGTGATATTCCAGAAACAACCACATCTCTGTAAAAATAAATTCTATGTCCATCATAATCAATCGTAAATCCGAAATTCTCATACTTGTCTAAGAAGGAGCGAATCCGGCTTTCCATTTCCAATTCCTTTACTCCGGCGAAAAAACTTGACTCATTATTAAACTCCAGAAAAAAATCATGCTCATTGTGCCAATGAAACAGATCTTCTGTAAAAGCATTATAATACAATGTATCCCCTTGTTTTTTGAATTCCACAGACAACCTTGTTTTTCCTGTTCCATTGTAAGCAAACAGCATAATATATTTTTTTCTTTCTAACAGCCTCCGAAAATAGCCGGATATTTCCTCTAAGCTGTCAAACTCTTTTTTTCCAATCCGTTTGAAAATAAAATCCAGCAGGATAAGCGTTTCATCGGACAATTCCTCTTTTAAAATATAATCTGATTCCCCCTTTGGCCTTTTATAACTCTCTCTAACCATTTTCTCATATTCCTGGAAATCCGAATTATGCAGCTTCTTATCGATTAGTCTATGAAATTCCTGTTTTGATAACTTCTCAGGTACTTTTATACTCATGCTTCTGTCTCCTCTAAAGAAGGAAAAAGCTGTTGCATCAGCCCTTTTCTATGTGCTTTTAGATTCTCTACCTTATCCGATTGTGCTGTAATAAAAGAATCGATTTCCGATAGACATGCAGCGATTTTTTGCTGCTCACATGGGTCTTCAGGAAATACAAGAATCAATTTCTTTAAATCAAATGTATAAATACGTGTTATTGTTGTAGAATTAAGTTTATTCCAATTTACATTAGATAGCAGGTGAAACAATAAATTATTGTTTATCTCCAGTGTCGGGTTATCTGCCCAAACTATATTGGAATCCTGAAAATACGCGTCACTTCCATCATACTGTATGCATCTGCCTACCGTGCCACTGCAAGAAATTAATATTTCTCCTTTTCTCGGGTAATTATATTTCGTTTTATATTCTTCAAAAACAGATTGACTAATAAAACAATCTGGTTTTCCTCCCAGGGTTCCTATTTTATAAAAAGGAACGCCTCCTGTAGTATTTGTTTCATCTGCAAAAATTCGTTTGCACATCATAATTTCCAGAATATCACTAAACAGTTTCCTTTTCCAGCTGGCACCGTTCTTAAATTCCGGAAATCTCCATTCCGGCAATTTTTTATCTTTTGTGGGAAAAAGCTTCTGTATCAATCCTTTTTTGTATTTTATCAATGCTTCAAGTTTTTTGCTCTCCGCAGAAATAAGCGCATCCAAAGACGATAAACACTCTGCAATTTTCTTCTGCTCCTCAAAGCATGGCAAAGCAATGGGCATACTCCATAAATGCTTTGTATTAACGCTGAGAGCCCCGTGTGCCCGCGCTCCAACCTCAATATATTTTCTCAGCCATCTGCCATGATAATTACTGCGGAAAAGATACTCAAAAAATAGTGGGTAACCCTTATGGTCCGCAATTCTAAAACAGGTGAAAATACTGTTGGGAACAGCTGCCGCCTCATAATCATGAAGCATGGATATATATCCTTCGGGGAATTGCTTGGTCGAACTCTTATTATACGCAAAATCATATTTTTGGATTACCGTATAATTTTTATAAGAATCTCCGGCTATTTCTTTTCCAAATTTTTCTGTCTGCGGCACCAGTCCAACTCCAGACGTAACGCTCATAAGAAGATATTTTTGTTTCCCTGCCTTCTCTTTTACTATGGTTGATATCTCCCCTAAACTTGTTTCGTCCCACTTATACGTATATTCAGGAAATCTTGTTTTAGGTATTAGCTCTTTCGCTTTACTCATATGCACTTAACCCCACAATTTCACGGCCGTTTGACAATTTCTTTAGTAAAGGAATCAAATCGTCCATCAACTCCCATTCTTTTTTTGTTCTATCTCTCCAGCTAAGTTGAAGAGGCGCCAGCAAATCACTTAATTTCTCTCCGTCGAAAATCATTCTCTCCATTATTTTCTGAATGAATGTCTCTAATTCCTTAGTTTCTATGCCATGTTTCAATGCGACTGTATTTATTTCATCACTGTTTTTTTGATCTCTGAACTTCTGATAGTCTAGTTTAATTTCATCCTCACTTAAAGCTACACCTGTTTTAAGTGAGTTGATGTACTCTATGATATATTCTCGTTCTTCAAGCATATTGGATGTTGCCATAAGCATACCAACAAGCTGTTCTTTTCTCACTTTTTGCCTTGTTGTTTCATACTGAGTATATTTGGAGATAAGTGCCATAATATAATCATAATCAATAATCGCGGAAGAAAATAAAACAAATTCAAAATCCAGTTGTTCAATCTCCTGATTTCCGTCATCACTTTCGTTTTCCTGCTGCGCTTTTAACCTTTGCGCCATTTCTATATATGCACCCCGAAAAGCACGCAATACATCCTCCGGTAATAATTCATCAATTTTAGCCTCATCCTCTTCCTCTATTTCCGTATACTGTTCCAGCTGAGTCTTCAGGCGTTGAACTTCCTTAAATGTATTGATAAACTGACATCTTGCAGAATCGCCTTTAAGATTTCCCACTTCTTCCGGTTTATATTCCAGCCCTTGGGACTTCATAAATTTTTCCAGTTCATGTACAGCTTCATCCAATTTTTTTACAACCTTTGCTGCAGGCTCAACGAGCCAAATCTCTTTTGCACGGCTGCCGTTGCTTTCGCCGGAAAATAAGGCAATGGCACGATCGACTTCCTCTGTTTGATTCCTGAAATCAAGGATATTCCCATATGGTTTTGTACCATTAATAACTCTGTTCGTTCTTGAAAAAGCCTGAATTAATCCATGATACTTTAAATTTTTATCTACATACAAAGTATTTAAGTATTTAGAATCAAAGCCTGTTAACAGCATATCCACAACAATCGTAATATCAATTTTTTGTTTGTGGGGATAATCCATATTTGTATATTTTTGATCTTTGATCCTTTGCTGCACGTCTTGATAGTATAAGTCAAATTCATGGATACGAAATCTCACACCGTATTGCTGCTCATAATCCCTCATAATCATTTCAAGAGCCTTTTTCTTTTTATCCGGATCCTTTTTATTATCTTCCTTCTCTTGAAAAAGTTCCTCCTGAATCTGCTGGATATCCTTGTTTCCTTCTGCCGGAGGTGAAAATACACAAGCAATATTTAACGGCTGGAACTCTCCGTTTGTTTCCTCAACAAGCTTCTGCTGCTCAGTTTTAAATAACTCATAGTATTCTATGGCGCCATCAATAGAAAATGTCGCAAATACAGCATTATATCTTCTGTTATTGGTAACTGCATCATGCTTTGACAGAATTTTTTTTACTACAGCTTTTTTATTTTGTTTCGTACTCTTTGACGTATTTTTATTACTTTCAGGTTTAAAATAATCTATATGAAAACGCAAAACGTTTCCATCATCAATCGCATGGGTAATTGTATATGCGTGAAGCAGCTTTTCAAAAATATCCTTTGTTGTTGTATAAAAACCTGTCTCCCCGTCAAACTTCTTATAGTTCGCATTTTCTTCAAAGATCGGTGTGCCTGTAAATCCAAAAAGCTGCGCATTCGGGAAAAATTTTTTGATAGTCTTATGATTTTCACCAAACTGCGAACGATGACACTCATCAAAAATAAAAACGATTCTTTTATCTCGAAGAGGGGCTAAACGCTCTTTATATGTTAATTCTCCCCTTCTTTTCTTTTCCTGATTCTTTTTACTATCCTCGTCAAGAGCCAGACCAAGCTTTTGAATCGTTGTCACAATCACTTTATCAGCATAATCTTCTGAAATAAGTCTTTTTACTAATGATTCTGTATTTGTATTTTCTTCAACACAGCCTTCCTGAAATTTATTAAATTCTTCTCTTGTCTGCCTGTCCAGATCCTTTCTGTCTACCACAAATAAACATTTGGCTATATTGGGGTTATCTTTCAGTAAGGTTGATGCTTTAAAAGATGTAAGTGTTTTACCACTTCCTGTAGTATGCCAGATGTAGCCGTTCCCTCTGTTTTGTTCGATGCAGTCCATAATCGCTTTAACAGCATAAATCTGATATGGCCTCATAATCATCATTTTCTGTTCGCTTGCTACCAGAATCATATACTTGGCGATCAATTCGCCTAATGTGCACTTACGCAATAAACTTTCTGAAAAATCATGCAAATGATTAATTCTCTTATTATTCTCATCAGCAAGCTGATAAACCGGTAAAAATCTCTCGTCCGCATTAAAATGAAAGTGTTCTTTATTATTATTTGCAAAATAATACGTATTTGTTTCGTTACTTACAATAAAAAGCTGGATAAAACATAATAGAGAATTGGTAAATCCATTTCCCGGATCATTTTTATAGTCAACAATCTGTTCTACTGCTCTTCTTGGTGTGATCTGAAGAGACTTCAATTCAATTTGAACAGCAGGTATCCCATTAATAAGAATGATGACATCATAGCGTTGGTAGCTATTATCCGTATTCATAGAAAGCTGATTTATAACTTCGTATTCGTTTTTACACCAATCAACCGTATTAACCAGAGTATATTGCAGCGGAGTATCATCATCACGGTTAAGAGTATTTGTTTCTCTCAATATCTTTGCTGCCGCATACGTATCAGAAGTTATAATATCCTCTTTCAGTCTGATAAACTCAGCATTGCTCAGTTTCACCTGATTTAAATTCTGGAAATGAATTTTAAAATTTTCTTCAAGAGCAGTCTTATTTTTAATGTCTTCCCGATAAGTATATTTTAATTCTTTTAGCTTTTCAATAAAACTATGTTCTATCTGCTTTTCATTTCTCATACTTTAACGCCTCTCACACAAGTCTTTTCCATTAAACAGCAAAAAGCCTCCGCTTCCGCTCAATCATCTCATCGATCCTCTCTATATACTGTTCCACATTCTTCACATTCTCCACTCTCTCAATCCGGTTCTCCCCCGGAATCACACGTTTTGTAGTGGTGCCGGCGCCGCAGCCGATGATGGTCTGCTGCTCCTCCATGATTAGGATATTGTAGATACATTCCTTCCCCGGTCTGGCATATCCCACATTCTCAAAATTCCCGGCCATATTTTTCTGCCGGTACAGATAGTAGGGATTCATCCCCATCCCTCTGGCATAGGAGGCTGTTAGATCGATCATCTCCTGGGTATTCACAATTTTTAGATCCTTATATACTTCTCTCATAGTATTCAGCCTGGCCGCTCTTTTTATGGCAAGGGAATGAACCGTCAGACTGTCAGGCCCCAGGGCCTTTACCGCTTCCATGGTGGCCCTCACATCCTCCAGCTCCTCCTGGGGAAGCCCGATAATCAAATCCATGTTGATATTATCAAAACCTTCCTCCCGGGCCATGGCAAACTTTTCCTTCACATCCTCTACCGTATGGCGCCGCCCGATCAAGTCAAGGGTCTCCTGCTTCATGGTCTGGGGATTGATGGAGATCCGGGTTACCCCGTATTTTTTCAGAACCTTCAGTTTTTCCCTGGTAATGCTGTCCGGCCTTCCGGCCTCCACCGTAAACTCAGAGACCGTGGAAAAATCGAAGGTGTTTTTCAATTTTCCCAGTAAAAGATCCAGATCCTCCGGCGAAAGGGACGTGGGGGTGCCTCCTCCCAGATAGACCGTGTTTATAGGGTACCCTTTCTTCTCCTGTGCCACGTAGTCCAGTTCCCGAAACAATGCATGCAGATAAAGCCCGGTACGGCCTTTCCACTTATCGATGGGATAGGATGTAAAGGAGCAGTAGAGACAGGTAGTGGGGCAAAAGGGAATCCCTGCATATAAGCTGTAGCCTTTGTGAGGATCAATGGATGCCAGAAGCTGCCGCTCTCTCTTTGCAATGTCAATGCTTAAGGCTATCTTCTCATCGCTGGCGTAATAGGTTCTCTTCATATACCGGGCTATCTCTTCCTCTTTCATCCCTTCACCCAGCTTGGTTAACGGAATTTTCGCAGGCCGGATCCCGGTCAGGCTTCCCCATGGAAGCGTCTTGCCCGTCTGCAAAAGAAGCAGTGCATACAGTCTCCGTTTAATCTTATTCTTGGTGTCAAACCGCTCTTCATACTCTACTGTCAGGGGCTCTTCCACATGCTGCATCTCTTCTTCTATCTCGGCGGGCAGATTTCGGAGACAGTGGAACCTGGCGCTTCCATAGTGGATAATTCTGAGGGAAAATGATCTTCTGTCCTCACTTACTATCCCCTCTACCGCGAACTTGGGAGTTACTTCTTTTGCTGCCTTCTTTCCTTCTGCCCTAATCTCCACAGCAGCCCCGGACTCATTCTCTCCTGCCGCCTTCTTCTCCACAGCAAATGCAGGCTTCACTCCGTCTCCGAAGCCAGCCTCTTCCTTCTCTGCCCCATCATATTCAAATGTCTCTCCAGGATAAAATGCCATCAAAAGCTCCCTGATATCCTGTTCATAAGACATATCGTTTAATTGTATCTTAATCATGCTTCTACCACCCAGCCATTCTCTCAAGCTTTCCGTCAGTTTTGCACTGCATCCATCTAATACACATTGGTCTTTATCTTACATAACGGGCCAGGGGATTCCTCTTCTTCTCATATCCCACAGAGGTTCCCTCTCCATGTCCCGGATACACCCTGGTTTCCTCCGGCAAAGCCCGCAGAAGCCCTGTCACAGATTCAATCAGTTCCCCGGAATCTCCTGTAGGCAAATCCGTCCTTCCCACAGACTGGCAGAACAGAGTATCCCCGCTGAACAATATCTGCTCCTCCTCAATATAATAACATACGCTGCCCTTTGTGTGCCCGGGCGTAAACAAGACCTTCCATCTTTCTCCCAAAAGCTCCAGCATCTCTTTATCCTTCAGCCAGCGATCCGCCTCCAGGGACATCCTCCTCCCGCCGGTTCCGCTGAGATTCATATCCGCTTCTTTCAGAAGCGGCATCTCCTGTTCTCCTGCATAGAGAGGAATATCCAGGGCCCGCCTCATGTCTTCCACAGCCAGTATATGGTCAAAATGTCCGTGGGTCAAAAGAATTGCCTCCGGCTTTACTCCCAGCTCCCTGCATCTGTTTAAAATAAGGGGGGCATTGTCCCCCGGGTCGATTACAACCGCCGGCACATACTCCCCTTCCTTCCTCTGTTCTGTCTTTCTGAAAACAATATAGCAGTTGGTTCCGATCATCCCCACCACGCAGGGTTCAATCCTGAAATTGTTCATCCTTTCCTCCGTTCTGTGCCCCAGTGGGCAAAGATGCAAAAGAGAGAATGCAGATTATCCTGCCGTTCTCTCTATATCCAATACCCCTTCAATCTGTCTCAGCTTATCCGTCAATCGATTCAGTTCGTCAATTCCATGAATGTCAAAGGTCATGACAATGGTTGCCTTCCCCTGCTTGCTGGTTCTCACATTCATGGAGGTAATATCAATCTGTCTTTCCGTAAATACTTTTGAGATATCCACAAACATCCCTATCCGGTTGTTTGCAAAAATCTGGATCTCTGTGGAGTACCGCTCCTTGTTCTCCTCCCCGCCTGGCTGCTGCCACTCCGCGTCAATGATACGCACCCGCTCCTCTTTGGGAAGGTTGATCACATTGATACAATCGGTCCGATGGATGGAGACCCCTCTTCCCCTGGTAACAAAGCCGACAATCTCATCCCCCGGCACCGGGCTGCAGCACCGCGAAAACCGCACTGCCACGTCGTGGATCCCCTTTACCACAATACCGCTTTTTGACCGTTTGGCAGGAGGAATCTTGTTGGTCATATCCTCGATTCCGTTCAGGATATTCTCATCCGTAACCTCTCTGGTTAATTTCTTCTTCCGCTCCTCCTGCATCTTGTTGATAACCTGGCCTTCTTTCAGGCCGCCGTGGCCGATAGATGCCAACACAGAATCCCAGTCCTTGAAAGCATACCGCTTCATCACCTTTTCCATGAATTCCGGCTTGTTGATCTCCGTAAAATTGATGCCTTTGGCCTTGCAGTACCGGTCGATCATCTCCTTGCCCCGGAGAATATTGTCTTCCTTCAGTTCGGTCTTAAACCACTGGTTGATCTTATTTTTCGCCTGGGTGCTTTTTACCACTGCCAGCCAGTCACGGCTGGGGCCCTTGGAATTCTGGGAAGTGACAATCTCGATCTGATCACCGTTCTGTATCTCATAATCGATATTCACCAGCTTCCCGTTCACCCTGGCGCCTACCATCTTGTTGCCTACGGCGCTGTGGATGGCATATGCAAAATCTATAGGCGTGGATCCGCTGGGAAGAGTCTTCACATCCCCCGACGGTGTAAAGCAGTATACGCTCTCCGAAAACAGATCCAGATCGCCTTTTACCATATTTAAAAATTCTTTGGAGTCATCCGTATCCTTCTGCCACTCCAGGATCTGCCTGAGCCAGCTTAGCTTGGCTTCCTCTTTTCCGTCCGCCACAGCGCCGCTGCCGCTTTCTTTATATTTCCAATGGGCGGCGATTCCGAATTCCGCTGTCTTGTGCATCTCATACGTACGGATCTGAATCTCGAAGGGCTGCCCTGTGCTGCTGATCAGGGTCGTGTGAAGAGACTGGTACATGTTGGGCTTGGGCATGGCAATGTAATCCT
>Ga0137298_11863_pt1 | contig 9845 bp, 8 predicted proteins | sample RamsorincwithD2O_2_FD_97182 | JGI IMG/M metagenome (GOLD analysis project Ga0137298, IMG submission 97182) | Mouse cecal microbial communities from Vienna, Austria - Glucosamine amended with D2O | ecosystem: Host-associated > Mammals > Digestive system > Large intestine > Cecum | place: Austria...
CCCATCACCACGGTGTGCCCGAGCGTGAGCGCCTTGAAGCGGCGCAAGTCGCCGCGAATATGCCAAAGCATGTCGCCGCCGCGTCCGATCGCTCCGTCGGAGGCCACAGCGGCTATAATGGTTATATCTTGTTGTGTCATAATTCTTTCCGTTAGGAACACAATCCTCCGGATTGTGACATATTTCACAAGCCGGAGGCTTGTGTTCCTGCTTTATACGGCGACGATGCCGGGGATGTGGGGGTGCGGGTCGTAGCCGGTGAGGGTGAAATCGTCGTAGGTGAAATCGAAGATTGATTTCACGTCGGGGTTGAGGGTCATTGTCGGCAGCGGGCGCGGCTCGCGCGTAAGCCGGAGGCGCACCTGGTCGCAGTGGTTGCGGTAGACATGGGTGTCGCCGAGGGTATGCACAAAGTCGCCGGCCCGAAGCCCGGTGACCTGAGCCATCATCATAAGCAGCAAGGCATAGGAGGCGATGTTGAAGGGCACGCCGAGGACTGTGTCGGCCGAGCGTTGGTAGAGTTGCAGGCTGAGCCGTCCGTCGGCGACGTAGAATTGGAAGAAGGCGTGACACGGGGGAAGATTCATATTGTCGAGGTCGCCTACGTTCCATGCGCTCACGATTATACGGCGCGAGTCGGGATTATTTTTAATATCGTCGACGGCACGCGAGATCTGGTCGATGAATCCGCCCTTATAGTCGGGCCACGACCGCCACTGGTATCCGTAGATATGGCCGAGGTCGCCGTCGGGTCCGGCCCATTCGTTCCAGATGCGCACTCCGTGGTCTTGAAGATATTTCACGTTGGTGTCGCCGCGCAGAAACCAAAGGAGCTCGTAGATTATGGATTTGAGGTGGAGTTTTTTTGTGGTGAGCAGCGGAAACCCTTCTTGGAGGTTGAATCTCATCTGATAGCCGAATACCGACCGTGTGCCGGTGCCGGTGCGGTCGCCTTTGTCGGTGCCGTTGTCGAGGATATGACGGAGCAAGTCAAGATATTGTTTCATCTTTGTGACGGTTGAATGATTGTTTGGGCAATTGGGCCGACATGCTTGCCGGGGCGCCTCCCTGCGGGGCTATGCGACGGAGCATGGGCCACGATAGACGGTGGTGTCCGCGACGCACGGTGATGGCGTCGTTGGGACACTCGGCCGTGCAGTTGAGGCACATGACGCAACGGGAAGTGTCGACCGTGCAGTCGGGCATTTTAATACATTGGGATTTACACACGTCGACACACCGGTCGCAGTGGATGCATTTGTCGGGGTTGATGTCGACGTTATATACCGAAGCCCGGCTGAGAAAGGCGAGAATACCGCCGACAGGGCATATCGTGTTGCAGAAAAGGCGTCCGCGCATGGCGGCAATAGCGCCCACAAGAGCGAGGACTCCCCACCCTGCCACCACGCTGCCCGTGGCTATGAGCCCGGGACGGGCCACGGCACGTATTATGCTGCCGTAGAGGTGCGAGGGGTCGAGCACGGCGAGCACCACGGCAAATCCGGCGAAGAAGGCCAGCGACACGGCCACGGTGACGGGAATCCGCAGGGCATTGAGCGGCGGCGCGTAACGATAGCGACGCGCCCCTCCCTTCCCACATGCGCGTCCGGCGCGGGCGGCGGCATCCATCACCGTGCCCAGGGGGCACACGGCCGAGCAGTAGACTCGCCCGAACGTGAGGGTGACAAACACCCAGAACACCACCCAGAACGCCGCGCCGGCCATTATCGCCGGCACAATCTGCAAGTGGGCGAGCCAAGTGCCGAGAGCTGTGCGGCCGAAATGCGGGGCGAGGGCAAGCGCAGAGAACCCGACGGCGAAAATCACCGCCGCGGCCACACGTATATATTTAAGTATCCTGTACATTATATAAATATCATCTTCGATACGGACGCACGAGCCGTGCGTCCCTACACTATTGATTTCTACTCGAGGATTATTGTGACAATCTCGTCGGGGTCGGTGATTACGTGGTCGGCGTAGGCATTGCGCAGCTCCGACGGCGGACGGAATCCCCAGGTGACGCCGACAGACTCGACGCAGGCCCGGCGCGCCGTCTCCATATCCACGCCGGAGTCGCCAACATACAGCACCTGAGCCTTGGGCGTGGGGCAGGCGTTGAGGGCCGCGAACACTATCGAGGGGTCGGGTTTGCGGGGCACTCCGTCGACATTGCCGAGCACGGCGCGCCATGCGGCGTCGGGGAAATAGTGATTTATGATTTTTGTGACAGCCGCCTGGTATTTGTTGGACGTGACAGCAAGGTTGAGGCCTCGCGCGGTGAGGTCGGCAAGCAGTTCGGGGATGCCGGGATATGGCTTGGTGAAATCGCAGCAATGCTCGTCGTAATATTCGCGGAAAAAGCCCAGGATACGGTCAACTTCGGTGGTTGAGCGGGCTTCGGGAGGGAGAGCGCGCTCGATGAGGCGACGCACGCCGTTGCCCACCATAGCCTGGTATGCCGGTATTGAATGTTCAGGATGCCCCGTGCTGCGCAGCGCGTAGTTCACGGCATGGCCGAGATCTTCTATTGTATTAAGTAGTGTGCCGTCGAGGTCGAATATTACGTAAGATTTCATTGGGGAAGTTGTTTGTTAAGGTCTTTAAGGACTTTAAGGACCTTAAAATTAGTCATTCGTCGTTAATAGTTTTAGAACGGGTATCCGACTGAGAAGTGGAAGGTGGCGTCGCGGCCCCAGCGGGGATGTATCAGCGGCCAGGGTTCTTGGTTCATGGCCGGGTTGTGTGCCTTCATGCCAAGGTCGAAGCGCAGGAGGAAATAGGTAAAGTCCATGCGCAGGCCCACACCGTAGGCGGCTGCTATCTGCTTGTAGAATTCGTTGAATTTGAACACGCCGCCCGGCTGGTTTTCATAGTCGCGTATGGTCCAGATATTGCCGGCGTCGACAAACAGCGCGCCCTCAAACACCCAGAATAGCCGCGCACGGTATTCCACCGAGAGGTCGAGACGTATGTCGCCGCATTGGTTGATGAAGTCGGTTACGGAGTTGCGCGAGTCGTAGGCTCCGGGGCCGAGCGTGCGCACGCCCCAGCCACGCACGCCGTTGGCGCCGCCGGCATAGAATCGCTTTTCGAAGGGTATCATCGACGAGTTGCCGTATGGCACGCCGATACCGGCTCCGATGTGGAACGACAGGGCGTTGCGCGAGTTGAGATTGCGCGTGTAAGTGAAATCGGCCTCGGCCTTCACGTATTGCGCATATTGGATGCCAAACACTTTATAGGCCCCGTCGCTTTTCTTGCGGTCGAAGGCCGACGACAAGGCATACAGGAGGTTGCCGGCCATTTCCGCCGAGGCGCGGAAGGTCGTAACCGACGGCTGAATCACGAAAGCGTTCATCGTGGCCGTGGGGATGCGGCGGTTGGTGCGGTAGAAGGTGTAGCCCATGCGCATTATAAAGTGGTCTTCATAACTGTAACGCAGCAGAGGGTTCGACGGGGCTATCGAGTCTAGGAAGTTAAGCGTACTCTTTGGAAGCCGGACGTAATTCACGTCGACAAGGTCGAACGTGCGCCGGGTGTTGTAGCCCCCGCTGTTGCGGCTCCATTTATATTTCCAGGCTGCGCCGAATATCACGCGCGTGTATTCGGGACGCTCCTGATAGTTGCCCGACACGGAAAATTCCGTGGATGCGCGCATGCGCTTCTTGAACGCCGACGACAGGAACGGGGCCTTGAATTTAGGAAAGGTAATGCCCACCTCGGCCGCGTATTCCGAATATCGGTTGTTGATAAGCCCGTCGACCTTGCCCGACAGGCTCTCGTAGTTGGTGCGGAATTTGGCGGTGAGCAGTTCCGACCCCTTGGCGAGGTTGCGGTGCTGATATGTAAGGCCTACTCCGAATCCGAGGTCGCCCTCAGAATTTGTGCCTTCGAGTTCGACGGTGACGGCCTGTTTCTTGTTGCGCGACAGCAGGATGTAGGCGTCGAGCCACTCCGTGCCGTCGACCGTCCCGGCCGGGCGCATCTCTATGTTGATAAATTTCAAGATTCCGAGTTGCGACAATGCCTCGTAGGTGCGCTCGACGGCGCGGGCCGAATAAGGCATGCCCGAGCGCAGATAGCATTTTTCTTCGAGAGCCGACGGCTTGATATAGCGGTCGGGGCCGTAAAGCACCATTACGCCGCGGTAGTCGACAGTGTCGGACGCTTCTGTCGAGGAGAGCGCCGGATTATAGTCGGTGACAAAAATCACACGGTTTATCTTATACACTTCCGGGATTCCCGTCCGGCTGTCGGGCTTCACGTTCATGGTGAGGGCCACCGATTTCGAGCCGCGCACGGTGTCGGCAGTGAAAGTGATATAGTCGTTATTGAAGGAGTAGTATCCGAGGTTGCGCATGCGCGTGGTGATGCGGGTGCGGAAATTGTCGAGGCGGTTGCGGTCGAACAAGTCGCCCGGGCGGATGCCAAACGATGCCGAGTCGGCAAGAATCACGGCGCGGAGCGCGGAGTCGGGGATATTGTAGGCCAGCGACGATATCACATGGGGCGAGCCGGCGGAGATATGGTAGTCGATTTCTATTTTTTTCTTCTCGCGGCTGGCCGTGGAGTCCACTTCCACCGTCACGTCCATATATCCGCGGTTGATGAGGGCCTGGCGTAACTGCCGGCGCGACATCTCGGTGAGTTCAGCGTCGAATATCACCGGCGGCTGCCCTATGTTGCGCAGCCAGCGGTTATACCATTTTGTGGTGTCCGACCCCGAGAGGCTGTATGTGCCCAATTGGAGTTTGGCAAACCCGAGCACCTTGTGGTTCGGCGTCTGGCGCAGAAAATTATATAACTCCACGGTGTCGATCGTGTCATTGTCGACAGTAATATCCACCGATTCGAGCAGCATCTCGCCGTCGGGCACATGCTTTGTCGACGCGCAGCCCGGCAGCAGCGAGCACATCGCCGCCACGGCCACGCAAGCCACGACCGCACGGAAGAAAATATGTCGCAATTCAGAAACTGACATCACATGCTGTTACGGGTCATTTATCCCCGAACTGCAAAATTACGCAATTTTTTTGAATCTCCGCATCCCCCGCCCCTCCAATCTCCTCCCCCGCCAAATTTTTATCCCTCCCGTCAGCCGATTGCTGCCTCCGGACCATCATAATTATATATTCTCCTCTCGAAAAAAAAGTTTGAAATTTCATATTTTTTTCATACTTTTGCTTGAAAATGTGGGTTTATCCCTCCCGTGAATACTCGAAAATGTGGGTTTATCCCTTATACGAATGCTTGAAAAATGTAAAAACCAAATGAAACGCAAGATTTACAACAAAATAAAAGACTGGAAAACCCAGTGGAACGGAAGAACTGCGCTCCTTGTAGACGGAGCACGCCGTATCGGCAAAAGTTGGATTGTAGAAGAATTTGCCCGTAACGAGTACAAATCATATATTCTTATTGACTTTAATAATGTTCCGGAAAGTATCCTTGAATTATTCGACAAATACCTTACCGACCTTGACACTTTTTTCATGCAATTAAGCCTATTCACAGGAGTCATACTACATCCACGTGAATCGGTTATTATATTTGACGAGGTGCAGATGTGCCCAAGAGCCCGAGCCGCAATAAAATATCTTGTCAAAGACGGACGATACGACTATATCGAAACCGGTTCATTGGTAAGCATCAATCACAATGTGAAAGATATTGTGATTCCAAGCGAGGAGATTAGGATTGATATGTATCCTATGGACCTGGAAGAGTTCATGTGGGCTAACGGACAGGATATGCTGTTTGATTTTGTCAAGACCCGGTTTGAGAGTTTGGCCCCTCTCGGGCAGGCTCTCCACCGACAAATGATGGAAGCATTAAGAACATACATGCTCGTCGGAGGTATGCCGCAAGCCGTAATGAGTTATGTTGAACGGAAAGATATGAGAGATGTCGATGCCACCAAACGAAGCATACTTGCACTGTACCGCAACGACATCAGCAAATATGCCGGCAAATCCGCGCCTGTTGTCACAAGAGTATTTGACAGCATTCCAGGCTTATTGCAACAGCATGAAAAAAAATTCCGCCCCGCTTTTATAAAAAAAGGCTCGCGGATGAGGGATTTCTCCGACACCATATTCTGGCTCGATGAGAGCCGTGTCGTCAATTTCTGCTATGCCACAACCGAGCCTTCTGTCGGTCTGGCCCTTAATCGTGACGATGCGAAAGTAAAACTTTACATGGCCGATACCGGTTTACTGGTTTCAATGGCTTTTGATTCCGGTGATTTGGAACAAGGCGGAATATATGAAAAAATTCTACGTGGCAAACTTGAATTCAACAAGGGTATGCTGATAGAGAATCTTGTCGCTCAATTACTCCGCGCCTCAGGCCATCAATTGTATTTTTACAGCTGCTCATCCCGCGAGAATTCAGAAGACCGAATGGAAATTGATTTCCTGATTCGCAAGAAAATGGTCACAAGCAAACACAACGTATCTCCAATTGAAGTCAAATCGTCTCCGCGCTACCGCTTGTCATCGCTTGAAAAGTTCAGCAAGAAATTTTCAAACTATCTTGACACATCTTATGTGCTTCATACCAAAGACCTGGAGATAAAAGACGGAATAATTTACCTCCCTCTATACATGGCCGGGCTTTTATAACAATCTTTTTCCACTCGTTTTTCGCGCGCGTTTTTTGGCACACATTAATAAAAAGGGGGCAGGATGCTTGGTTTTCCGGCTTTTTGCCTAAAACCTCCGCATCCCCCGCCCCTCCAATCTCCTCCCCCGCCAATTTTTTATCCCTCCCGTCAACCTTTACGCCATCAATACTCAAAAAAAAAATCAAAATTCAGGCAAACTGTTGTACAGTAAAAAATAATTGCTTAATTTTGGCTCGCAGACCGATCCTTAGAAGCCCCGGTCTGGGGTTAAGCGGGTAGGGTTGCAGACATAATTAGAAAGCGTATTCTATGCTAAAATCCAAGCGATTTTAGCATTTTTTTATTCCGATTAAAAAAATTATAAGGAATCCGCTCTTGGGGGCGGTTTAGGCCGCCCCCGCCGCTCGGGCATCCCCCGCCAGAAGGAGAGAGGAATGGCTTTACAGCGCAAGAGCCTCCAGTTTTTTCTCTTCCCATCTTTGTTGATAAAATTTAAAAGTCTTAGAGTCATACATTGTCTTGTTCCGTACTAAAGCCACGATTATTCTCAACAGCTTATTCTTGACATTATTCAAGGCTACGGACTTATGCTTACCTCGCTGTATGAACCGGTCATAATAGGCCCGTATCTCGGGATTGAACATCTTGGCTATGCTGGCCGCCTGTGTCAACAATGATTTAATCAGCTTGTTGGCGAAGTGACTCGTCCTGGCAGGGGAATGGACGCTTGTCCCTGATTCCTTTCCGAATGGAGCCACGCCGTAGTAGCAGGCGATTTTTCTGGCATCCAAGTCGAAGCGGTTGAAATTGTTGGTGTAGATAAGCAGGCAGGCTCCGTTCTGTCTGGCGATACCCTTGATGGAGGTAACGATTTTATAGTTTGCCTTAAGTTCCTCATCGGAGTCTATGATGCGGTCTATCATAAGATCACATTCTTTGATTGTTTTGTTCAGCTCTGCAATGAGATGCTTCGCCTTACGCCGTATAAATGACAGACCTTTTGAACTATCCTCACTTTCTTTCCCATTATCCCTTATTTCCATCGCAACTCTTTGCTGCACAAGTTTGTGACGGTACAGGAATACTTCCCTCAGCTGTTCGAGAGACTCGCTCAGAGGCTTGAACAGTGAGGCCTTGTCCTGATGTCGCCATGCATATTCTGCGATCATAGAGGCATCTGCCTTGTCTGTTTTGAGACGCTGTATGCCGCTGCTGTGCTTGATTGCGTACGGACTCTCGATCCATATGTCAAGACCTTTGCCGTAAAGCCATTTGCTGAGACCGTGACTGCATTGTCCCGTGTCTTCCCCACAGAACAGCCATTCTGTCTCCGTGGAGTTCCCACAATGAACTTTTACCCATTTCATGAACTGACGGTAACCTTTCTTATCATTGGAGAAGGTTCCGAACTGACGGTCGCCAAACTCTTTGAGCCCTATGGCATCGATTATGGCTGCATCGAACTTTTCTTTGGCAAAGTCTATGCCAACAAATAATTTTTTCATATCTTCGCGTTGCTTTTATTCGACTGATAAAACAGCTGTCTTGACTCTAAACTCTAAATAGGCTCGTAGCCTTAATATTCTATCGGAGCTTGCAGCTTAGGCTGGGAGAGGCCTTAACGCTTTCTAGTCTCGAGGACTGGTTTACTCCTGGTTTCCTCTCCCGGCCATCAGTCTTTCCCTTTTTACAACAAAGGTAATAAAGACTGATTTAGCTTCATAAGATTTCGGTTAAAATCCGACCGCCTCTCTTGGCTTTTTTAAGACGAATTTGCCATTTTCCCACTTGCTGCTGCAAAGTTAGAGTTTACTCCGCTTATTCTTGATTTACAGGAATCTCGCAAATTCTTTTCGCAGTCAAGAGTAAAGCAACGGTAGATGCCTTATGGTGTGATACTCCATCAGTTTATACATCGAGAGATGTATACGATTGAATATCATACAGCGTGAGGCTTCGGCGTTGCTCTTTCTACTGCGATAGGCAATGCGAGAGCCTCTGTAAATAGATTGAGCAACAGTACAGACTCTCACGCTTTTTTATTTTATACAAAACGCCGACGAGGAGAGGACCGAGGCCTGAAACGTATAATGAAAAGGTTATCATTCCTGTTTTTCATGTTACTTGCCTGTGCCATTTTCGCTTGTGAAGCAATGGCTGCGAAAAAAGTTGCGGTTTATGCGGAAGGTGAAATTTCAAAAGCCACCAAGTCGGTTGTTTGTTCTTCCGTTCTCGCACGCCTTTCCGGAAATAAAGACTACATGGTGTTTGAAAGGAACTCCGCTTTTGTAAACGCTCTTGACAAAGAGCAGGATTATCAAACTTCAGGGGATGTCCCTGAAAAAGAAATCCGTGCCGTGGCACAACGGATGGGTGTTGACTATGTGATTGTTGTTAACACTGTTGTATCGGGCGACGATCAGTGCCACATGTCTGCTCGTATGATTGACTTGGTATCCGGGGAGATAATCAAAACTGTTAATCTCAAACGTGAATACACAGGCACCGATGTTATTTCCTCTATGGCAAATAATCTCGCCTATCGTTTATTAAATAATTCATCTAAGTAATCTCCTTCTATGAAACGTATCGTCCGAATTCTTCTAATTCTGCTAAGTGGCATTATATTTAATATGCCGCTATATGCGCAAGGACATGCCAAAAAGAAAGTTGCTGTATACATGACAGGTACCACATCAGATGCTGCTTATAAAAAGGTGATCGGTGCTAAGTTGGTTAACGCAATAACCGAAAGTGGAGAATATGCTGCTGTTGAACGAACGGCAGACTTTTTAGCAGCGTTAGCGGCAGAAAGTGATTATCAAACGTCGGGAGAGGTTCGTGATAGCCAAATCGCTCGTTTGGGGCAAAAATTTGGTGTTCGATATGTTGTTGTAGCAGATGCAAGTGATCTTTTTGACGAGTGTTTTATTGCCGCGAGATTAATAAATGTAGAAACAGGTCTTGTCGAACGAGCTTTTGATAGTAATGGACCTGCAGACTCAATGGCACAGCTTGTATCTTTATCAAAGAATGTTGCAGCCGGTCTTTTTGGGAAACAACTTTCGAATTCAACCGGCAATTCAACCCCCATTCATTTATCACTATGTGTTATGGATAAAAATGGGGTGTATAAATATATTAGCACCGAACAATGGCGCAATATGTCGGAGGAACAAAAGCTTGACTTAACAAAACTTGGCGTTTGTATTTCAGA
>Ga0137298_11870_pt1 | contig 9829 bp, 10 predicted proteins | sample RamsorincwithD2O_2_FD_97182 | JGI IMG/M metagenome (GOLD analysis project Ga0137298, IMG submission 97182) | Mouse cecal microbial communities from Vienna, Austria - Glucosamine amended with D2O | ecosystem: Host-associated > Mammals > Digestive system > Large intestine > Cecum | place: Austria...
AGTATATTTTTGTTTATTGTCGTAGTGGAAATCGAAGTAAGATAGCTTATGATAAATTAATTAGTTATGGATATCAAGTGTATGATTTGGGAGCTATGTCAAATGTTGATTTACCAAAGGAGTAGTAATGAGTAAGTATCAAAGTTTATGGGAATATTTGAGCAAAAATGGATTGAATGAAATTACAATTTCATTTTCTAATTTGGAAAATATTTTAGGATTTAAGATAAATCATTCTTTTTTGAGTTGTAAAAAAGAAGCTGAGAACTATGGTTATCATGTGAAAAAGATATCTTTGAAGGAAGAATTTATTATTTTTGAGCGGATTGTTTGATGGGTATGAAAAAAGAGTTTTGGAATCCTTGGCATGGATGTCATAAATGTAGTCCAGGTTGTCTTCATTGTTATGTTTATTATTTGGATGGGTTACGAGAAGTAGATGCAAGTGTTGTTCGTAAGTCAAAAAGTAATTTTCGTCTTCCTTTGAAACGAGATCGTAAGGGAAATTTTAAGATCGAACCTGGAAGTGAGGTTGCAACTTGTTTTACTTCTGATTTTTTTCTTCCAGAAGCGGATGCTTGGAGAAGTGAGGCTTGGGAAGTGATTCGCCAACGTCCCGATGTTACATTCTTGATTTGTACGAAACGGATTGAGAGATTTCTAGATTGTATCCCAAAGGATTGGGGAATGGGTTATGAAAATGTTATTTTAGCAGTTACTTGTGAGAATCAGGTAAAGTGTGAGGAACGACTTCCTATATTGTTATCGATTCCAGCAAAGTGTAAGTATGTTTTTGTAGCTCCTATCTTAGAATATGTCGATTTGAAACCATTTTTTCATATTGGAGGAATTGATCGAGTGTCAGTTGGAGGAGAATCTTATCAAGATGCTCGATTGTGTGATTTTGCTTGGGTTTCTAAAATTTATGAGGATTGTAAGAATTGTGGGGTAGCATTTGATTTTCATCAGACGGGTTCTAATTTTTTGTTTCAAGGAAAACGCTATCGTATTTCTCATTTTCAAGAATATTCTCAAGCAAAGAAAGCAATGCAATATTTAAAAGAAATGTCCAAGAATTAAATAATTTATGCTTACATTTCTTTTTATTTTATGATAAAATTTGATTTTGTTAGAAAGTGACGTGATTCTTGTGAAACAATTGAATTTAGGAAAAGAACCAATTAATAAGTTATTGATTACTTTTGCAGTTCCTTGTGTGATTAGTATGCTTATTAATTCTGTTTATAATATAGTTGATCAAATATTTATTGGAAAAGGAGTAGGTACTGTTGGAAATGCAGCAACCAATGTAATTTTTCCTCTTGTTTTGATTTTTGGGGCGATTGCTTCTTTACTTGGAAATGGAACAAGTGCTAATTTATCTTTGCGTCTTGGTGAAGGAAAAAATGCGGAAGCAAAAAAAGCATTGGGCTCTTCGATTACGGTAATTTTTGTTGTTTCTTTGCTTGTAGGTATTTTGTCTTACATTTTTCTACCACAACTCGTTACTTTGTTTGGAAGTACTGAGTCTGTTTATCCCTATGCACTTAGTTATGGGAAAATTATTGCTTTGGGAGCACCTTTTGTTATTATTTATAGTGCTTTGTCATCGATTATTCGGGCAGATGGTTCTCCAAAATATTCGATGATTATGTTGGTAATTGGAGCAATTATTAATATTATTTTGGATCCAATCTTTATTTTTACTTTGGATATGGGAGTTCGTGGTGGAGCAATTGCTACTGTAATTGGGCAAGTAGTTTCTTGTGTCATGGCAGTTCTTTATTTATTCCACATGAAAAGTATTAAACTTAAGAGAAAAGATTTGATTCCAAATTCATCTATCTTTCGAGTAATGGGTCTTGGATTGTCTAGTTTTATTACGCAAATGACGGTCTTGGTTTTATTTGTATTTATGAATAATATGTTAACTGGTTTGGGAGCGAGTACGAAATTTGGAGCAGATATTCCCTTATCGGTTTATGGAATTATTTCTAAAGTAAATAGTTTGTATATTTCTACCATTTTAGGTATTGCGATTGGAGCTCAACCAATTATTGGTTTTAATTACGGAGCTGGGAATCGCAAACGAGTTCAAGAAATCCTTCGAAAAGTTTTATTCGTTAATGTTTGTGTTGGTATTTTCTTTAATGTATTGTTTATTTTGTTTCCACAAGAATTGGTGAGTTTCTTTATTACTAAAAGTGATGCCAATTATGAATTGTTTATGGATTTTTCTGTTTTGACTTGTCGTAGTTTTATGATGATTATGGGACTTAATGCGTTAGAGATTACGACGAGTATTGTAGTTCAATCATTAGGAAATGTATTTAAAGCGACGATGGTTTCCTTTGCTCGCCAAATTATATTATTTATACCTATTGCTTGTCTTTTTGCTTTTGTTTTCCATTTTGGAATTTATGGAGTTTTGTATGCAGGACCGGTAGCAGATATATTGTGTTTCTTTTTCTGTATTTATATTTTTTGTAGTGAGTATCGTAAGTTATCTGTTGTACCAAAAACTATGGATTTGAGACAAACGAAGCAAGAACATTCTTATTCAGGACCTCATTTTGTAGTTACCATTTCAAGAGAATATGGAAGCGGAGGAAGATATGTTGGACAGTTGCTTGCAAATGAACTTGGTGTGCCATTTTATGATAAAGAGTTGATTTCGTTAAGTGCGAAGGAGTCTGGACTATCCAGTAGTTATGTTGCAGAAATTGATGAGAAAAATACGCAAGCAAAGTTTGAATCCAATAATGATGATCGATTGTTTATGGCAGAAACGAAAGTAATTCAAAAACTTGCCAAAAAAGAGTCTTGTGTGATTGTGGGTAGGTGCGCCGATTATATTTTAAAGGATGAAAAAGATGTTGTGAAAGTATTTTTATATAGTGATGATTCTTCGAAGGTAAATCGAGTTATCAAATATTATGGCGTGTTACCAGAAAATGCTTTTAAAAAGGTAAAGAAAATGAATCGTGAACGAGCAAAGCATTATAAATTTTATACGAATCGTAATTGGGATCATCGAAGTAATTATGATTTGATGATTCATGTTGATATTTTAGGAGTAGAAGAAACGGCACAGCAGTTGAGTCAATATATAAAGAATCGTTTTCAATAATCTCTTTTCTTTTTTTGTAAGATTTGTTATTCTATTTTTTGAAAGGATTTTATATGACTAAAGAACATAAAGATTATATTTTAGAAAAGTTACAAATTGTGGGTACAATTTTTTGTAGACCTATGATGGGGGGATATCTTTTTTATTATGATAATATTTTATTTGGCGGAATTTATGAGCATGATAATTTTTTGATTAAGAAAACAGCGAGTAATGAGAAGTATGGACTTCGAGAAGAGATTCCATATGTGGGTGGAAAACCGATGTATCTTATGGAAGATTTCGAAGATGAGGAATTACTTCGAAATATTATTTTAGATACTTGTAAAGATTTGCCAAAGAAAAAGAAATGATAATTATTTCCGTATTGTAAGGTGAGAATATGACGATAAAAGAATTTCAAGAAGCAGTTTCTAAAATTGATCATAAAAATAATATGATTGATCAATATTTTTATAAGTTATCTGAGGAAGTTGGAGAACTTGCTAAAGCTCTCAGACATGATACAAGATTATCTGAAACAAAAGAGATTAAGGGGTCTGTGGAAGAAGAACTCTATGATGTATTTTATTATGTTATTTGTCTTTGTAATGTGCTAGGGATTGATTTAGAAGAAATTGGAATGTTAAAAGAAGAGCTGAATGCAAAAAAATATGGAAGAAAAAGTATTTTTGAGTCTTAAAATAGGCTCTTTTTTCTTGCACTTGAATTTGTTATAATACTTTTTAGAAACGAGATGGTTTTATGCATTTACCAGATATGTTACAAGCAAAAGTAAGAGGAAAAAGTAAGGTAGAGTATTTGGAACATTCTAATATTTATGAAAAACGTTTTGAAGGAAAAAAATATTTTTTGAGAACGTATGGATGTCAAATGAATGTTCATGATTCCGAAGAAATTGTGGCAATTTTAGAAAATTTGGGATTTTCACCAGTAAATGTAATGGAAGAGGCAGATATTGTTGTGTTAAATACTTGTGCCATTCGGGAAAATGCTCACGATAAGGTGTTTGGATATTTGGGAAGATTAAAGCATTTAAAAAGGGAACGTCCCGATTTGTTGATTGCCATTGGAGGATGTATGCCACAGCAAGAAGGGGTAGTCAATGAACTACAACTTCATCATCCTTATGTTGATATTGTTTTTGGAACCCATAATATTCATGAACTTGGAACATTGATTTTAAATTCTTCGAAAAAGCAGGAAATTGAAGTATATAGTAATGAGGGTAATGTTTATGAGGGAGTAGAGTATCATCGTGATTCTTCGATTACTGCTTGGGTCAATATTATGTATGGGTGTGATAAGTTTTGTACGTATTGTATTGTTCCATTTACAAGAGGGCGTCAAAGAAGCAGGAAGATGGAGAACATTTTAGAAGAAGTACGAAACTTAAAAGAACAAGGGTATCAAGAAGTGACATTACTTGGACAAAATGTGAATGCTTATGGAAAAGATTTAGAGAACTCTGTTTCTTTTGCTGAACTATTAAAGGAAGTTTCTTTGGTTGGAATACCAAGAGTCCGTTTTGTGACGAGTCATCCTTGGGATTTTACGGATGAAATGATTGATGTGATTGCTACACAAAAGAATGTTATGCCTTATATTCACTTGCCTTTGCAATCTGGGTCTTCTCGCATTTTGAAGTTAATGGGAAGACGTTATACGAAAGAAGAATATTTCGAGTTATTTCATAAAATGAAAGAACGTATTTCTGGGGTTGCAATTACTACCGATATTATTGTAGGATTTCCAGGAGAAACGGAAGAAGATTTTGAAAGTACTCTTGATGTTGTAAGAAAATGTCAATATGATGGAGCTTATACGTTTATTTTTAGTCCAAGAGAAGGAACTCCAGCTAGTAAAATGAAAGATGATACACCAAAAGAGGTCAAGGAATGTCGTTTGAGACGTTTGAATGAGTGTGTGAATCAATCTTCTTTGGAACAAAATAAAAAGTTACTTGGTAAAACGGTTGAGGTTTTAATTCAAGGAGTTAGTGAGAAAGATGAGTCGAAAGTGTATGGCTATACAGATACGATGAAGTTAGTTAATGTGGATGCTCCGCAAGAAATGATTGGAAAGATTATATCAGTAAAAATTACGAGTGCCAAAAGTTTTAGTTTAGATGGAGAGATGTTGCAACGAGAAATAGTGGGCTAAATGAAGGTATTATTTACAACAATTAATCTTGCAAAGGTAAGAAAATATTAAGATATATTAAAAAGTATGGCATTGAAGTTGTAACTCTTCAGGATTTTGATCTTTCTTTGGATATTTTAAAGAATGGAAAAAATGAATTAGAGAATGCAAGGATTAAAGCAATCTCTTATTATGGAATGGTATACTTTATTGTAAAGTTGGTGTCAAAATGGATTTGGAATGTTTAAAACCGAAATATGATGCATTACAAAAGAAATATGGTGCCAAACATCTTCGTTCAATTTATTTTGGAGGATGTGAAAAAACACCAAAAATTTGTTTTGTTTTTATGAATCCTACGGGAAGAAATATTGCATCATTATCGGAGTGGAAAGGAATTCGCGCTCCTTGGATTGGAACGAAAAATATTTGGGATTTGTTTTATGCTTTGGGGTTATTGGATGAAGAGATATTTTTAAGTATTAAATCGAAAAAGGGGAGTGAGTGGACCGAAGAATTTGCTAAATTGGTTTATGAGGATGTTTCTCGTCATGATTATTTTATTACGAATTTAGGGAAATGTACGCAGATTGATGCAAGACCTTTGCCAAACTCTGTTTTTTTAGAATATCTTTCTTTGTTAGAAAAAGAATTTGAAATTATTAAACCAAACGTCATTATATTGTTTGGAAATCAAGTTAGTTCTTTAGTTTTGAATGAGAAAATTTCTGTTTCAAAGGTTCGTAGAACATGTTTTATGAAAGAAATTCGTGGAACCGTTTATCGATTTTATTCGGTATATTATCCAGTAGGAAATGGAAGATTTCATATTCAAGATGCTATTTCAGATATTGAATGGATTATGCGTGAAGAACATTTGTGAATGAAAAAAACACAACGTTTTATGAGCTTTGTGTTTTTGTTTTGTGTGTAATTTGATAAATCCATAGAAGTAATAGTATTACTATTTGAAATACTCCTAAGATAATTGGTAGGATAAAATAAATTTGTAGTTCAATATGGTAGATTTCTCCTAAGTAGATTACAAAGAAATATAGGATTAACAAAATGCTTGAGAATGTAATCGCATTTGCTTTTTTTGGTAGAGTGTGTCGAATGTTGTTTGCACTAATGGCAAGTGTCATAAAGACATCTAGTATCCAAGTGATACTAATAATATTTTCGATTTTTTCTAAGAATACAAAGATTTTAATTTTTTTTAAGATCATGTATTCCGGGAATCGATAAATTTGAATGAGATTTGGTCCTAATACTGCAATGATTAATGTTCCAATTAATAAAATGCTTAGTGTAGATAATATGTAACCTTTTACAAGTTTTGTATCTTTTAATGGAGCATTTAATAAAAGAAGGAATGGTGCAGAAGAAAAACTGGCATAGTAAAGTGTACTTTTTATAAAATCAAATGTTGATTCTGTAAAAAGAGGCTTAAAGTTTTCAATTTGACCATATGTTGTTAAAAATATGATGGAAAATATTACAATTACAAGAGATAGGGGCATAAAAATTTCACTAATTCTTCCTATGGTACTCCAACTTTTTATAGTAATTCGATAAATTAAGAAAACAATTGGAATTAGAATGAAGAATTTTGGAGAATGAATTAGGAAAAAGGAAGATGCAAAGGTTTCTAAAATAAAGAGTAATTGACTCATAATAAATACATTAAAAAGAAAAAATATCGTTAGTATGATGATTTTAAACAGTTTGCTTTTCCCTAAATGATCTTTAAGTGTCAATGATTTCATGTTTTCTTTTATTTTGGACAGGGCATAAACAAAAAGAAGTCCAAGGATGGAACCACATAAAAAGCATATCCAACTATCTTTATTACTGATGTTTAATAAAACTGAGAATCCAAATCCTAGGAAGAATGCTCTTCCAAGAAAGTAACACATGGATAGGGTTTTTCTTTTACTCATCTTTTTTCACCTCAAATGTTTTTCCATTTTTATTGATATTAATTTTAATTTCTGATTCCATTTTTATGTTTTTCCAATCATTTAATTCTTTTTTGGTTTTTTGATAATATTTTTTTTGAAGTCCTAATATATCTGCTTCTTCTTTGGTCATGGTCATCCAAAATAGTTCATATTCTTGTTTTAATACTTCAGCAAATTTTTCACTTAAGTCGTTATAAATGGTTCCATCTCGAAAATCTAATCCACAGGAATCTTTGACGACACTTGCATTTAGTTTACTTTTGATTTTAATGGTGTCTTCTTTGATTTCTAACTCTGTTTTTTTGTTATTGTAAAGGCTTAATATGGTATATCCTTCTTTGTCATTGCAAGGTATTTTGATGCTGTGATAACTTGATTTATTGTTTAAAACATTAAAGACAGCGGATAGTTCTTCGTCTAAAATGGTTTTTAGTTTTCCTCCTTTTAAAACTGCAAGTCCTGCAATGCTTGGTTTTTCATCGATGAGTTCAATTGCTGTTAAAACTGGATCAATTCTTTCGTCTTCGTATTGATCCATGAAATGGTCAAAGTCTATTTTTAAACTGATTTCTTCATTGTATTTGTTGTTGCGAATTAAACTTTCAATTTTTTCTGATACGACAGGGGTTTCTTTATCTGTGCTAGCAAGGATTTTTCGAGCGGAAGAATTTTTGGCAATGACGGGGGAGAAAATATTTCGGATATAAGGTTCTCTTAGCATGTAATCGACGATATCTCTTAGTTTACTTTCTGCCGCATTTTCTCCAATGATTAATACTTTTAAGTGGGAAAGGTAGGTTTCTTTGCTTACGGTTTCACTGGCATTTTCAAATGCTTCGACGACTGTTTCACCTCTTCCTTCTACCATATAAGCTTTGTATTGTGGTTCTTCTGTTTTTAGGTTATTTAAAATTTCATAATTTACAATGTATTCTTCGTTTTCAAAATCTATGGATATTCCAGAAACTATGGCTCGATCGTTTAGTTCTTGATAATCGTAACATCCAGTTATTCCAAATATAATGACGCATAGTAATAGTATTTTTTTCACGATTCATTTCTCCTTTGGCGGATTTTATTTTTTTTGGTAAGCATATCACTTCTTCGAATTTCTTTATCAACTCTTGCTTTTAGAATTCCTTTTTTTAGGTAAATTTTGTCATATGGTGCAATTGGATAAAAGTATGGTTTATCTAAGGAAGTTAATTCGGTTACATGGATGAAGAAGTAAATTAGAGCAAGAAATATTCCAAATAATCCATAGAGAGAAGCCGTAAATAAGAAGATAAATCGAAAGTGTCTGGTTGCACTGACTACTTCTTGGTTGGTAAATAAAAGACTGGTAATGAATGTAAAGGCAATGACAATAATCATAATGGGACTTACAATTCCTGCTGAAACGGCAGCTTCTCCGAGTACTAAGGCTCCTAATATGGATATGGCACTTCCGTAAGAGTTTGGAAATCGAACATCACTTTCTTTTAGAATTTCACAAATAATTAACATGATAAGAGCTTCTACAATTGCTGGAAAAGGGACATCTGCTCGTTGGGTACCAAAGTTTATAAGTAAGGATGTGGGAATGGTTTCTGGATTATAGTTTATGATTGCTATATAAAATCCTGGAATCATCATGGTGAAAAAGAAACAGGAAAGACGAAGAATTTTTAGGAAGTTGACATTTTTACTTTTTAGATAATTATCAGAAATAGGATTAATAAAATCAAAGAAGAATGCTGGTAGAATTAAAGCAAAAGGAGAGGTATCTACGAGTATGGCTATTTTTCCTTCTACTAAACCATTTGCTACACTATCGGGACGTTCAGTTCTTAATACGCTGGGAAAATGGGTATCGTTTTCAAGTTCTAAGTATTCGGCGATGGTTCCAGAATCAACGAGTCCATCAATATCTATTTTTTCTAGTTCTTTTTTAATTTTTTGAACGGATTCTTTTTCTGCAATATCATCAATATATAGGATATTGATCATGGTTGTTGTTTTTCTTCCTAAGACTACGGTATCTGTTTTTAAGGTATGAGACTTGATTCTTCTTTTTACGAGTCCTAAGTTAATTTGAATGTTTTCAGTAAATCCATCTTTGGGTCCAACTATTGTAGGTTCACTGGTTGGTTCTGGAATCCCACGATTGATATCCGCTTTGGTTTCTACCGCATAAATTTCTTCTTTATGGATGACGATGGTAAATCCATTGGTAATATAAAATTCGATTTTATCTAATTCTTGAATATCTACAGTATTTGGAGAGGGAAGTAAACTTTGAATGTCATTTAGATTTTTTCTCGTTTTCCCGCTAATGGCACTTAAATTTTTTAAAATGTAATCATTTACTTTGTCACTACCTGTTACAGTTTCTAGGTAAGTTACATAAATGATTTCTTTTTTATTTAGTTTGATTTCTTTGATAATTAAATCTGGGCAATTTTCAAAATCTTTTTGAATTCGAGCAAGTATTTTATTTTTCATTGTATTCACCATTTTTAAGTTACCCAAAACTATTCAGGCTATACAAAATAATGTATAATTGAATTAGGAAGTGAAGCACATGCAAGTGAAAATTGAAAAGTTAGAAACG
>Ga0137298_11871_pt1 | contig 9822 bp, 9 predicted proteins | sample RamsorincwithD2O_2_FD_97182 | JGI IMG/M metagenome (GOLD analysis project Ga0137298, IMG submission 97182) | Mouse cecal microbial communities from Vienna, Austria - Glucosamine amended with D2O | ecosystem: Host-associated > Mammals > Digestive system > Large intestine > Cecum | place: Austria...
ATTTAATAATATCTACACAGAAACAGGAATGCATGAAATAAAGGATTATGATGGTAGTACATCATACTATTTAACAGGAAATCCAAATAACTGGGTAAGCTTTGCAGGAAAATTATGGAGAATCATAAGAGTAAATGGAGACGGCTCAGTAAGATTATTGTACGCTGGAAGTGGTGGAGAAGATGGATACTTAACTGATGTAGGACAAACAGCTTATAATACAAGTTATGATCATCCAGCATATGTAGGATGGAAATATACAGTAGGAGGAAGTCTTGAAGCAGATAGAGAAAATTCTGTAAATTCACCAATTTACTTTAAGGTAAAAACATGGTACGACACATTAAGTAGCACAGATAAAGAATATATAAACACAAATTCAGTATACTGCAATGATAGGAATATCACAGAAGGAGAATATAGTACATCAAATACATTCTATTATGCAGTGTATACAAGATTTGTAGCGAATAAGAATGCTCCAACACTGTCATGTCATGCAAGCGATCAATTCAAAGATGGATTTGGTTTGATGACAGCAGATGAAGTAGTGATGGCAGGTGGTTTATATGGTATAAATAATGCAAATGCATATTACTACCTAAATAAAGATGGAGGAAGTGCCACTGGATCATACTGGTGGTGGACAATGAGTCCGCTTTGCTTTGGTGGTTGGGCGTACGTGTTCACTGTGAATGGTTCTGATTTTCCTGGCTACTTGGGTAACGCGTACGTCAACAATGCTGGTGGAGTCGTTCGTCCAGTAGTGTCTCTGAAATCTAGTGTACTGGTAACTGGAGGTAACGGAACAGGAGCAAGTCCATATACACTAGCAAATCCATAAAGAGGTAAAAATGATAAAACAAAGTGAAGAAAAAAGAAGAAAGAGAAGTGAAGTATAAATGGAAAAAAGAAAAGAAGTAATAATTATAATAAGTATAGTAACTATAATAATAACATTAATGATACTTTGCTTTTCTAAAACAAAAGAATATAAAAAAGAAAAGATAAGTATAGAAGAAAAGAATTTAATAGGTTATACAATAAATGGAGAAAAAGCAGAAGAAAAACCAAGTAAAGAATTAGGATACATAGCAAATAAAATTACATGTACAAATAATTCAAACATAGTATGGGATAATGACTTATGGGAAGTAGAAATAATAGAAAGTGCATTAAAAGATAGATGTATAGTAGACTTTACAAAAGAAGAAACAAGTGAAGGATATAGAGTAAGAGTAACATCAAGTATAGAAGGAACACTTGAAAGTTATAATAAAGCTACAACAAACGGAGGAAATGTAAAAATATATCCAAAAAAAGGATATAGAATAACTGGACATAGTGGATGTAATGCAGAGATAAAAAATAACATTTTAATAGTAAAAAATGTAACAGAAAATACAATATGTAATGTCACAACAAGTACAAATACATTAGCAGATAAACTAAAAGAAGCATATCCAAGTAAAGGAGAAAGAACAGACTTTAGTAATATATACACAGAAACAGGAATGCATGAAACTGTTGATGACCAAGGAACAACATATTATTTCACAGGAAATCCAAATAACTGGGTAAGTTTTGCAGGAAAACTATGGAGAGTAATAAGAATAAATGGAGACGGAAGTGTAAGACTTCTGTACGCTGGCTCAGGAGGAGAAGATGGATACTTAACAGATGAAGGACAAACAGCATATAATCCAAGCTATAATCATCCATCATATGTAGGATGGAAATATTCCGTTGGTGGAAGTCTTGAAGCAGATAGAGAAAATTCTACTGTAAGTCCAATATATAATAAAGTAAAAACATGGTATGATAAACTAAGTAGTACAGATAAAGCATATATAAATACAAATGCAGTATATTGTAATGATAGGAATATCATAGAAGGAGAATATAGTACAACAAATGCATTCTATTATTCAGGGTATACAAGTTTTGTAACAAATAAAAATGCCCCTACCCTAAGTTGTCATGCAAGTGATCAATTCAAGGATGGATTTGGTTTGATGACAGCAGATGAAGTAGTAATGGCAGGTGGTTTATATGGTACAAACAACCCTAACGTTTATTATTACCTAAACAAAGACGGAGGTAGTGCCACTGGTTCAAACTGGTGGTGGACAATGAGTCCGTTTGGCTTCAACCAGCCAAACAACTCTTATGACACGTACGTGTTTGATGTGCTCGGATCTACTTATCCTGGGCACATGAGTTGGGCCAGTGTCAACTTCACTGATGGAGTCATAAGACCTGTAATTTCATTAAAGAAAGAAGTAATAGTTACAAGAGGAGATGGAACTGGAAACAATCCATACGAAATAACAATGCCAACATTAGCTGAAACAATAAAAATAGATGCAAATAAAAAAGGATATGCAAGTGGAGAAAGAACAAACTTTACTGAGGTATATAATGAAAATGGATTACACAAAACAATAGATGATCAAGGGGAAACATACTATTATACTGGAAATCCAGATAACTGGGTAAGTTTTGCAGGAAAACTGTGGAGAATCATAAGAATAAATGGAGATGGATCAGTAAGACTATTATATGCAGGGTCTGGAGGAGAAGATGGATACATAGGAGAAACAGCATTTAACACAAAATATGATGATCCAATGTATGTAGGATGGAGATATGGCACAAGTGGAAGCTTAGAAAATAATAGAACAAACGAAAATAAATCAGAAGCATACAAAACAGTAGAAAATTGGTATAATACATTAAGTGAAACAGTTAAGAGTTTTATAAATACAAATGCAATTTACTGTAACGATAGAAGTATAAACACAGAATACGATAAAAATAGTATAATGCCAAGTGCTGCACATGACAGAATGAGAGCGATACCAGTTATTCCTACATTAAAATGTAATATAAATGATAGTTTTAAAGATGGATTCGGATTGATGACAGTAGATGAAATATCTTTTGCTGGAGGGTCTTGGCACGCTGCTAATAAAAATCCATATTATGACTTAAATAAAAGTGGTGGAAGTTCAACAGGAGATAAATGATGGTGGACGATGACGCCATATGCTTGGGGAGATGTAGAAAATATTTCATATATGTTTGGTCAAATGCCTAAAAATGGATTAGCAAATTCAAATATAACTTATACATATGCTTTAAGACCTGTAATTTCATTAAAGAAAGAAGTAATTGTAACAAGTGGGGACGGAAGTGGAAACAGCCCATACGAAATAACAATGCAAAGTTAAGAAATAATCGGCACTAATACCTAGAGAATCCTTACGTGCCGATGTCCTACCTAGTCTAGTAGTATTAAAATCTAAAAGTGAGTTCATACTACTGGACTTTTTTTATGGTGGTAAAATTTAATGGAAATTAAAAACATAATAAAAAGAAAAAAACTATAAGATTATTATCAATAAAAGTATTTTTGTATCTATAATTTGTTCATTATAAATTAAAAATATAAAACAAAGAATAAGCATATTTAATTTATAAAAATAAGTAAATTAATTTATGTTTAAATGTGGAAAAGATTTAAAATACTTTAATACTTTTTCTTTTTATTTCTTGAGAATTTACTAACAATTATGGTATAATTCATATATAAGAATAAAGGAGAAAAGTGATTATTGATGAAAATACCTAATTTTTTAAAAAAGAAAAATATCAACAAAGAAACAATTAATGAAGAAAATAAAAATAAAGTAGAAGTAATAGATGGTGTAGAAGTATTAGACTTTGAAGAAAAAACAACAACAAAATCCGCTTTAGAAGAAAAAAAAGAAACTCGCACTATAATAATAATTTTAATAATAATCCTTTTATTTGCATTTGCACTTCCCAAAGTAACTAGTTGGTTTAAAAAAAGTTCAATATTCTCATACACAGATACTGTTAATGATGTAATAGAAGATAAAACAGTAGATGGAATGCTTGTAATTGGAAAAGAAGAAGGATCAATAACAGCCAAAGGAATCCAATTTTATAATTTTAAAAAAAGACAAAATAGTGAAATAAGCGTAGTATATTTGCCAAAATCAACTATAAAAGATGTTGATAAATATAACATATACATAGAATTATATAACTCTAAAAAATCAATAATTTATAGAGTGAAATTTACAAGTGACTCTAAATTAGAAAGAAAAGTACAAGGTTCATACAACTTTAAGGTATTAGAAGATACTTATAAAGATGCAAAATATGCTAAAGTGTTAATTATAAAAGCTAATGATTGGGGTAAGGGAACAAATACATTAGCTTGTAAAAAAGAAGAAACTAAAGATGGATACAAGCTTATTGAAAAAGTAACATATAATTTTAGTGATTTAGGGTTACTTAATTACAAAGTATCTAAAAAAATAGAAGAGTTGCCAGTAGAAGAAGGCAAAGAACAAAAACCAAATCCATACACAAAAATATTAGAATCTGAAAGCAAAATGATGGATAAAACAAACGTAACAGATTTATTGTATGATGATGAATCTATAGAATATTCTGTAGATCTAGCTAATTTAGAAATAGGAAAAAGTAATTACACGCCACTTCATTCACATGGAAGTATATTAAAAAGCGTAAGATTGGAAGAAACTTACAATGGTTGGGTGTGTGAATAATGAACAAATTTTTAATAGGGGATTTTGAGGGGCCATTAGATTTATTATTACATTTAGTAAAAAAATCTGAAATGAATATAAGTGATTTGAGCCTCATAGAAATAACTGAACAATATATAAATTTTATAAAAACTATGGAGGAAATGAATTTAGATATTGCAAGTGAATATTTAGTGACAGCAGCAGAACTAATTGAAATGAAAAGTAGATTTCTACTGCCTAAACCTCCAAAAGAAGAAGTTGATGAATTAGAACTTGATCCAGAAGAAGAATTGAAAAGACGTTTACTAGAATACCAAAAATATAAAAATAGTGTAAACTCATTTAGAATATTAGAAGACAACCGTGGAAGCTTCTTTACAAAAGCACCAGAAAAAAAAGAATTATACTCTGAAGAACAAGTTGAAAATGACGGTTCTGTAAGTGCATATGACTTATTAGAAGCATTACAAAAGTTATTAGAAAGAAAAGAATACTCAAAACCTTTAAATACAAAAATTACAAAAAAAGAGTTGTCAGTATCTGATAGAGTTGTTAAAATAAGAAATATATTAAAAAAAGAAAAACGTATAGAATTTCTAAGTTTATTTGAAGAGTTAACAAAAGAGTATGTAGTAGTAACATTTTTAAGCATATTAGAAATGGCAAAAAACAAAGAAATAATGCTCTCTCAAGACTCTAACTTTGGAACAATAATACTTGAAAGAGTTGATTAGAATGAATTTAAAAAGTGTAACAGAAGGAATACTATTTGTAGTAGGAGATGAAGGTATTACCATAAAAGAATTAAGTGAAATACTTGAAATAAGCGAAACAGAAGTAAAAGAATATCTCACTTTATTAAGAAAAGATTATGAAAGTGATGACAGAGGATTAAGAATATCTTTTTTAGGAAATACTTTTAAACTCACAACAAAAAGTGAACATAAAAATTATTACGAAAAACTTGTAACAAATTCACGAGTTTTTAACTTAAGTAACGCAAGCCTAGAAACACTTGCAATAATTGCTTATAACGAGCCTATTACAAGAGTTAAAGTAGATGAAATACGAGGAGTATCAAGCGTACAAATAGTAAGAAAATTACTAGCAAGAGGTTTCATAAAAGAATGTGGAAAAGAAGATTCAATTGGAAAACCCAACCTTTATAAAACTACCAATGAGTTTTTAGATTATTTTGGCCTAGCAACCAAAGATGACTTACCTAAATTAGATGCTAAAGATAAGCCAAAAAGAGATGAAGAAGTGGAATTATATAAATCAAATTACAAAGAAAAATAAAAAGCACTAGATGCTTTTTTATTAAGGCTTAATATTTCTTTTGTGTAATTTAATTTCTTTAATATATCTTTCAAAATCTATAGAAGCAACTCTAACAATAAAATTATCAAGCATATCTTTTGAAAATAAACAATCTTGATAAGCTTTTCCAGGAAAATATTCATTCAAATAAATAGTATAATCTTCTAAAGTAATTCCATATTTATTTATAATATATTCATTTAAACAATCATAAGAAAAATATAAATCTTTACAAAACTCTTGATAAGTATGAGTAAGTAAATATTCCTTACTAAAACATTCATCAAAAAATAAATAATCAGTTACTAAATGTATGAACCAACCAAATTCAAAATCAGATAATGTTGGATTTTGAAGTAGAAAGTTATACAAATTAACTTTACCTTGTAAATGACTAATAATATCTTTCCCTCTGTCTTTATCAGTGAAATGAGAAATTGCCTTATTTTCTACAGTATCAGGATACAAAGTACCTTGTAATACTTTTTCTTTATTATGTATAATATTACTTTTTTCTAAATATAGCTTACTAACTGCTAAATGAATAGAAGAACTTGCCATAAAACTTCCTCCTAACAACTTTAATAAATTATATCATTTATTAAAGTAAAATTGCAATACATTATATTATAATAAAAAACACAATGTGTTTTCACATTGTATCTTTAATTATAATCTTTTTATTTTTTTATTTTTGTCAAACATTTTTTTAACTTTTATACTAACTACTATAGCTGAAGCAACCAATCCTAACGCTACACCAGCAGAAGTATTTGACATACCTCCTAATTCTGTTGAATCTGGTGCTGGAGTATTTAAGCTTTCTTGCATAAATTCCTCATTTATTACTAACATTCCGTTTTCATCAAAAGCCAATTCTCCACTCTCAAATCTTCCTACCATTTGATCAAGATATGTATCAAAATAATTTATAATTTGCTCTTCTTTTCCACTTTCTCTTAAATCATCAAGTAGTCCTTGTTTAATCTGACTAATTTCCTCCTCAGACTCAGCATTCAAAATAGCTTTACAATAAAACATTATAATTTTAAATTCTTCATTTGCTCCTATCATTTTTTATTCCCCCTTCTTTATGTACTTAATTCTACCATAAATTATTAGTTAAGTTAATAAAAAAGTTAAAAATTAAGTACAATTATTACAAAAAGTATAATAAAACCCTTAATATTTATTAGTTTTTATATAAAATTAATGATTTTAACTACTTATTTTATCTTATTCTTTATTAATAAAATCCAAGTAAAATAAAACAAACCCAATATCTACAAGGGTTTGTAATCATTTATAACTTGGTGCTCGCCCAGGGACTCGAACCCTGACACCATAGGTACACGATTTTGAGTCGTGCGCGTCTACCAATTCCGCCACGCGAGCAACATAACTAAATTATATAAAATTTAGTTATAAATATCAAGACTTTTTGTCCAGTTTTAATTCAAAGCTATTATCCTTTAATCATTTCAATCATTTTACCAGTTTTATCATCAAGTAAAAAACTAACTTTACCTAATTCTCCAAATCTATTCTTAAGTATACTTGTATTTACAATAGATAAATTATCTTTATCCCTAGAAACCCCAATAATTACGTCAGCTTCCATAATATATTCCTTATCATTAAAACACTCTAAATTTACCTCTTGTGTATTAGATAAATATTTCTTTGAAATCAAACTATTAACAAAAATAAGAACATTATATTGTAAAGCTATTCCTCTAAGCCTTTTAAAAATAGTTTCACTATCAAATTTACAACTATATTCATTAGTATTTAATAATTCAAAATAATCTATAAAAACAAATCTAATGTGTTCATTATCAATCAGAACCTCTTCTAAATCTTCAACACCATCCATATAATCAGTAATATAAATATTAGATTCATAAATATTATGAGACATCTTATCTAAGACCTTAACAAAAACATTTTGATCTATTTCTATAGGAGCATAATAAGAAATCTCCTTATAAATTTCATCTATATTAATCATAAAATTATTTAAAACAGAAGTCTTACCACTATTATTAACACCACCTATAAAAACAACACTACCTAATTCTAAACCATTAAGAAGTTTATCCAATTTATTAAAACCAACAATGTACTTTTTCATAAAAGAAACCTCCTTACATAAAAATTATACCAATTAATTGAAAAACCAACAACTAATATTATATTTGAGTTTAGGTTTTTTACTCTAAGTTTTTAAACAAATCTATTATATTCTATTAATTTTTGAAAATGTCTCGTTTTAACAATTAATTTTGTCATTTTAATACATGTTTAAAACTGAACAGCTTTCATGTCCTCTTTTTTTCTTTAAATTTTAATTATTTCATAGTCTTAATTCTAGTTGCTTATATTCTCCACGTTTTTCTATTTGTTGCCATTTCTTTATTCCTTCATGTGCATATTTTAATATTTCTTTTATTCCTCTTGCAAACTGACTTAACCATACTATTACATCTTGTTTTAATGATTTGCTTGCATATATTATTTTTATACTTAATAACTTTTTATCCATCTTATCTGCTAATATTGCTATATGTCCTAAGTGTATCGTTAACATCATATTTAAGTTATTCATACTCTTTAATGTTCTTACTCTCATATTCTCAAAATCATATTCTTGTTTCTTTCCTCTAAAGTGTTCTTCTATTCTCCATCTTGATAAATATAATCTTACTACTTTTATCACACTTTCTTTATCTTTTATATCTATATTCGTTAATAATTTCATTGGATGTTCTTCACTTAACCCATATACTATTACTAATTGATATTCTCTTTTATTATATGGTAATGTTGCTTTTGTATATGATACTGTTAAATTATATTCTTCATTATCAAATAATGCCTTATAATTTATCTTTCCTTTTCTACTCTTTGATACTTCTTCTACACTTCGTTTCTTTCCCTTAAATAAAAGTGTTCTTTCATCATCTAATCTAACTACAAATTTATGATTATTTTTACTCATATAGTCAAATATTTTATTGTCGTCATATCCTCGGTCAAATACTCCAGTAAAGTTTTCCCCAACTATTTTTTCTGCTGTCTTTATACTTTCTAATGTATATATATTTTTACTTTTAAAACTATCACTTTTACACGAATATATTTCACTATATATACTCATAGGTTGTTTCTTATTCTTTGTTAATATAGTTGCTTCACATACATGATATCCATTAACTATTTTCTTATCTTTACTACTTGCATCTATTACTCTATCTAAATCTTCTAACTTTTTACTATATTCTTTATTTATATCACTATCATCAAATAATACTACTGCATTATCCAAGTCTATATTTTTCTTTACTTCTTCAAGATAATTATTCCATATGACCTCTTTCTCATCCTCATATAAATTATTCAAATTATCACATAATCTTTCTATTGTATAAGACAATTTAATATCTTCATCTAAACTTCTAGCTATCTGTGATATTAAACAACTACCACTTTTAGCAAGACCATATTCCATATCCATAACAAACTTTGATGTAGACTTATTTACACTTGTAGAAATATTTTTTGCAAAATTAACAATTTCTCGTTTCATTTCATAAGAATTCATTGTAAAATTAGTCATAGGGACACCTCCAATATTTTGTTTACTATGATTTTATTTTTATCAACTTTATTATACTAAACAAATTGGATGTTTTCCTTAATTTTAAAGTAAAAAATCAGAAAAGTTATTCACAATTCTGATTTTTTTATGTCAAGTTTTATTTTTACCTAAACTCAAAATATTATATAAGTAGTTATTTATAATAACAAACATAAAATTAAATATGAATTCATCACTAGCAGAAAAACTAAAGAACCTTAAAATTAGTGACTATATTTTTATAATATTTATAGTCATTTCTTTAAGTGGAATATA
>Ga0137298_11878_pt1 | contig 9804 bp, 9 predicted proteins | sample RamsorincwithD2O_2_FD_97182 | JGI IMG/M metagenome (GOLD analysis project Ga0137298, IMG submission 97182) | Mouse cecal microbial communities from Vienna, Austria - Glucosamine amended with D2O | ecosystem: Host-associated > Mammals > Digestive system > Large intestine > Cecum | place: Austria...
GTCCGAGGTTATCCTGTCCGCCGTAAACGAAAAGGCGGGTAGTTAGTCCGGCATTGTTCACGTTGGTACGTTTAAGGCTATACAAGCCTTTGCCACGTCCGTAACGAAGCGTAAAGGCGTGGGTAACGCCCGCCTTCTCCTTGATGTTAATCGTGTTGAAGCCGTTGCCGGGTGTTATCTCAAATTCTACGTTCCATTCGCTACAAATGTCTTGAAGCACTTGTAGGCAGTTACGGCTTGACGTGGTTAGGTTCTTGTAGTCGGTCGTTCCTTCTGCCGGGCAGCTCCCTAAACGCCACTTGTTAGGCTGTACGCGGTTGGCGTTCCACACCAATACGCGCAAATGCCCATATAGGTCGCTGTAATAGGTATCGCCGTAAGCGTCCGGCGGTAACTTATATTGCGCGTCTATCAGCCCGTATTGTAGCCCTTCAAAGGTCATGTCGTATTCGTAGCGGCGTAGTCCGTTCTTACCCGGTTCGGGTAATTGGTTAGCCGTATAGGTACGCCCGTAGACTTTTATACGGTCGCCAATATCGACGGGAAGGGGTACGGCTGACGAAACGGTAACCGTAACAACGTCGTCGGAAAGTAAGGCGGTTTTTTGGGTCGCCTTACTGATTCCGCTGACGTTCTTACGGCTGAAAAGCGGGGTTTCGCTTCCGTCGGAATGGGTAATTATAATCTGTTCCATACGATGATGCCGTTGGTAGAAAAGTCGGTTATTTCCTCAATAACCCCGGCAATTACGACGTAGTAAACGCCATTTTCGGCGTAGGTATGCTTCAACGCCTTCGCGCCTGTGAAGTCGCCGTAAACGTCTTCGGTTACGGTGCCGTCGCCCCAATAGACGTTAACAACTTTGTCGGTCTTGAGGGATATGCTTACTTCGCGGCTTGCGTCGTTTATAGGTTGGTGGCGAACTACACGCTTCACGGGGTCGGGTTCCTTTAATTTTAGGCTGAAAGTGCCTATCATCTTGTCGTCGTGCCAACGCTTGTTAAAGGCTATGCCGTCCGGGGCGTAGACTTCGTAAAGTAGCGGCTTTGTCGGGTGGATGCTTATCATAAGCCGCGCCGTTCCGTCCTCGCGTAGAATTTCGAAAAGTCGGTTTACCCTCTCCACGAAGTCAATTTTACCCGAAGCCTTCAACCAACAATTAAGCGTTATTTCGCGTTCCTCGTAACGCTTGTTTGCGAGGTCTACTACTTTGCCGTGGTAGTCGGGCCAATCAACTGAGGCGGCCTGCTTCAACTTCGGAAGGTCGGTTACGCCGTTGGAACTCTCTACCCTTATACCCATTTCGCGGAAGTTTACGCCGTTAAGGTAGTATTCAAGTTGCGAAACGCTGTTAAGGCTTCCGGCTATATCGTCGTCGGATAGGGCTACATTGTAAACCTTCACTTCGTCCAAATCGGCGTAGCCGTATTCCGTTCCATAGACATCTTGAATAATGGCTATTCCTGTAAGCGCGGCGGGTAGCGTAACACTGCTAACGCGCTGCGTGTCTAAGTAAAGGGTTACGGTGTTCCCGGCCTTCTTTATGGTAAGGAAGCCCCAACTATCGGGGTTTACGTCTATCCAAATTTCGCGGCTTCCTTCCAATAGCGCGGTATTACAAAAAAGCCCGATTCGCTTTCCTGTAACTCCGTCGGCGTATTTGTTCGCCTTGACCCACGCTAAAATAGTGAAGTTCCCGGTTAAGGGTATGACGTTAGCCGGAACTTCGGCGTAGCCTTCGCCGGGGAAGCGTAGGCAGTTGCCCTGTTTGCCTACGACAAAGGGACAGCCTACTATTTCCGCGTCGTGGCGGTTGGCGGCGAAGTCATAGGCTACGGTTGAACCGTCCGCTTCGTCGAAGGGAAGGTTAAGTATAAGGTTTTGCTCTAATGCCATGTTACTTGCGTTTATCGGTTGTTTTTATTCTCGCTTGCTCCGTGGCCTGGGTTTGGCACTCTCCGCCGTGAAGGATGACGCTTACCCGTGCGTTGTCGCTTGCTGTTATGTTGACCTTTGCCGCGCCGTCTATGCTGACGACGACAAAGGCGTTATTTCTTGCCGTGATGGTTATCTCGCTGTTGTCACGCGCCCACACTTGGCCGGCATCAAAGTTACCGTATTCAACCGTCCCGGCGGCGTTGTCGAAGGCTATAACACTTCTTGGACTTTTCGCCGCTATTAGGTCGTCGGCGCAAAACACACCGAAGCGGGCGCGTATGTCGGAGAACTCGGCGCGAAGTTCCGGCGAAGGGTAGTTATTTTCGGAGCAGAAGTCCTGACCCTTGACGAAAAGGGTTATAAGGCGTTCTTTAGAAGAAGCCTTTAATATGAAGTCGTACCACTCCGAACAAATACCCGCCGCCTTCGCTTCGGCTGCTAATCGTTGCTTAAGTTCTTGTAGTTGCATTTTGCTGTTGTGTTAATCGGTTATTCCTTGGCTTCGTAGGTCGTCGCCGTCGTCTATTCCCAAACGGTTAAGTATGGATAGAAGGCTTCCGGCTATGTTCCCTAATCGGTTATCCATGCTTGAAAGGTGGATAAGCTGCTGCCTAAAAATTTCAATGGCTATAACTTGGTTCTGCCTTACGGCGTTGGTCTGCCCGGCCAATAGGTCTATACTTTCTTGGCTTGCTCCCTTTATTGCACCGCTTAGGCTTGTCGGGTCGCTTTCGTCCAATTCGGCGAATAGGTCTTTATACATATCCATTGCCGCCTTGAAGTTCTGCCCGGCTGCGGCTACCGCAGCCTTAAAGCGGTCTTGTTCGGCTTGGGTTAGTCCGTCGAAACTGCCGTTTCCTTCTGCGTCGAAGCCCATATCTTTTTGAAGCTGCTTAATTGCGTTCTGCAATGGCTTCTCCAAAAATTGAAGTTTTAGGGCGTTGGAAACAGCGTTTTTAAGCACGTTGTCGGCTACGTCGCCGAATACCTTTGCAGCGTCCTCTCCGCTCTCGAAGGCTTCTATAAGTGCGTCCTTTAATTCGTTGGCTAAGTCCCCGGCGGAAGTTTGGGTAATGCTTTCCGTGATTTCGGCGATGATGTCCTCAATCTGTCGCCCGGCTTCGTCGTAGCGTTCTTGGAACTCCTCGACGCGTCCCCAATCGGTTTTCTTCTTGGAGATTTCGTCGTTAATCATTCCTTGTATTTCGTTCTGCTGCTGCCGTAGGTTCTGAATTAACGCGCTTTGGTTTTGGTAGACGGTTTCGCCGAGGGCATTGTCTACGTCGTGTTCCAATGCTGTATAGGTACGTCCCAACCGGGTAACGGCTTCTTCGTGCTTCTTAATGGACTTTTCGGCCTTGCGGTCGCGGCTGTTAAATAGGTCGAAGGCTGACGACAAAAAGCCTATGGATCCTTGAATAATGCTTAACGGGTTGGCGGTGGCTATGCCTGTGGCAATTTGAGAGGCCCCGTCCAACATTCCGCCTATGTCGCCTAATATGGCTTCCGTTTCCTCGTCCATGCTAATACCCGTTTTCTTTATGCCGTTTGTCACACTTCCGAAGCACGACGAAAGGGAGGTTAGGCTACTGCCGAGGTCGCCGAAGGCTTCCTTAAAGCCCGCGCCGACGCTCTTTGTTACGCCTGTTTCTTTGTTAAGGGCGGCGTTCAATATATCGAGCTGCTCCTGTCCTTCTATGGTAAGTTCGCCCTTAATTTTAAGTCCGTTAAGGGTGGCTATTTTCTTGCGGAGCATATCGACGTAACTACTACCTTCCGCCAATAGGTCGGCGTAGGCTTCCTTCGCGGCTCCGGCTAATGTGGTGTCGCTGCTGTTTATAGCGTCGGTATAGTCGGCGTATTGCTTCTTCTTTTCTTCCAACGACTTTACAAAGGGGTCGTCGCTGTCTAATAACTTTTCCGCCTTCATAGCGGCGCGAAGTTCGCTTAGGCTTTGGCGAAGGGCCAGGAAGGGGTTACGGGTGGCTAACTCGTTCTTCGCCTTTTGTAGTTGGTCGTTAATGGCTTTAAGGTCGGCGGGGTTGAACTCTGCCGAAAGGTTGATTTTCCGGCTGTTGATGTCGTTCAAAAGTCGGTTAATCGTGGTCGTACTGAGCCGGGAAATGTCGCTAAACAACTGCCCCCAACTCTCGGAAGCCATAAGACGCTGCGCCGCCAATTTGGAAAGTTCACTTTGTTGCTTGGCGTTAATCTGCGCTATCATGGAAGCGTTGCCCTGTTGCTCGGCTAATGCACGTTGGGCGGCGTACTTTTCAAGTATCGCGGTTTCCTGTTCTTGGTAGGTCTTATATTCTTCTAAAAGTGTGTCGTATTGTTCGCTACCGCTTCGTTTGGAGTATTCCTCGCGCTTCTTTTCAAGCGCGGCTAATGCGGCTTCGGCTACTTGGCGTTCTGCGTCCGTGGCTGATTCTGCGGCTTGACGGCTTAAAAGTTCCTTCTTCCGGGCGTAACTTTCTTCAAAGTCTATCTTCTCTTGAAGGTAGCCCGCGTATTCCTGTAACAAAGCCTTCGTTTCTTCCTTCGCCTGTTGGCGTGTGTCTGCTTCGGCGGTGTTAAGGATTTCCGCCTTCGCGTTATCCACGTCGGAATTATCCCCGGAAAGTTCGGAACGTCGGCGTTCAATGGTCGCCAACATTTCGCTAATGGTCTTGCACTGGGCTAACTCCTGTTGTAGTTGTGTGTCGAAGGCTGAAATAACCGATTCGCGGGTGGCGTTGGCTATCTCGTTGTTAAGGGTTGTCAGGTTCTTTAAGTCGGCGGCGGTTTTTGTGGTCTTGGCTTCAATAGCGGCGCGTTGGTTCTCCAAATATTGCAGATAGCTACTGCCTTCCTTCAATAAGGGCGCGAACTCGGAAGCGGCGGCGTTCCTTACGGTTTCGTCGCTGCTTGTTATCCACTTCAAATATTTTTCGTAAAGTCCTTTTCGTGTTGCTAACTGCTCGGCGAAGGGGTCTTTTTCATTTTTGCTACTGCTTCCTGCACTTGAACCGTTCCCGTTTGGTTTATTGGATCCTTTGGTGCGAAGTATGTCTAATTCTTTTAATTCTTTTTCTGTTAGTGCTATCTGCTGCCTTGTATAGCCTACGGTTTTGTCTAATTCGGCTTGTGCTTCGCTGTGGATTCTTTGGTTCGTGCTTCGGGCTTGACTTACACGGTACGCATTAATAGCGTCTATGGCCTTTTGGGTTAATTTGAAGTCGCCGCCGCTCATCGTGTACCATTCGTTATCTTTGTTATATGCGTCACCCGATGCGCTGACCGCTCCGGCGGCCTTCATAGCCGCCACGAGGTCTTTTTGGTCTTGTGTCCCTTGCTTAATTATATTTCCTACCTTGGTGTAGAAGCCTCCCCCGGCCACGCTTTGGTCGGCGGCTATAATTCGTTGGTAATATTGTTCGTAAGCCTTCATTTGAAGTTCTTGAAGGGCTAATGCCTTAGCGCGAAGTTCCAACGCCTTAACAACGGACTTGGTATTTTTTATAAATACATTGTCCGCGTCCGTAAGGTTATTAACGGAAAGGGAAAGGCTATCAAATTCGGAAGCGTTGTTTTTAATCCATTCTTGTTTCTCTGCTGCTGACTTCAAGTTATTGTATTCATCGCGTAGGCGTTGGTATTTACCCACTAAGTCCGCGCTTTTTGATGCGGTGGATTTGTGGTACTCATCAAAAACTTTTTTTGCTTCTTCGTTTGCCTTTGTCGCGTCTTTTGCCTTACTGCTATATTTATCCCAAAGATATATAGCGGCGGTAATGGCTACCGATAAACCAAACGTTAAAGTAGCCATCAATGCTTTTGCGGCCACGACTGAGCCGCCCAAAGCCACGGTTAAGCGGTTGGTTGCTGCGGATAACAACTCCTTCGCCTTGGCGACGGTTACAAGCATAAACGCGCTATCCTTGTTTAAGGCGTTCGCTACTTGCTGCAAACCCATTGTTATGGACATAAGGGCCTGCACCTTCAACATTATTTTTTGAAGGTTTTCGTTTTCTCCGGCGAAAAGGGCTACCGCGCCTTGTGCCGTGCTGAACGCTCCGGCTACGCCACTAAGTCCGGCTATCATTCCTTGAAGCCCGGCGTTATCGTGGCTAAATATTCGGGCCTGTGTCTGTGCGTCGCCTATGGCGTTGGCAAGTCGCCCGGCTTCCTGTTGCAACTTTCGGAAGGTGTCCGTTCCGCGTAGCCCGGCTTCTTCCATTTGTCCTAACTGCTCCCGGACGTTGCGGAGCTGCGTCCTTAACGAAATTTGGGCGTTGGCGTTGTTTCGGGCGGCTTCCTCTGCCTTCCTTAACTGCTGTTCCTCGCGTAGAAGTGCGTCGGCTTGCTTTCCGGCTTCGTCTATGACGGTTTGGCGTAGGGTTATTCCTTCGCGGAGTTGGGCTTGTTTGGTTTGAAGGGCTGCCGCTTCTTCCTTATGCCCTGCCGAAAGTGCCTTAGACGCTTCCACACCGAGCCGCTTGTATTCGGCTTCCAACTCGGCAATAGCCGCCTTATTGGTGTCTACTACCACGTCTATTTGTGCAAAGGCTTTGTCAATGGCTTGGGCGGCGCGTGTAAAGGCCCCGTCCATCTGCTTACCGCCTAAAACGGCCGCGCCTTGGAACTCCTGTATAGCCTTCTTACTCTCGTTAAGAACGCTAATAAGTTGCTTGTTGTTACCGGAAATGTCAAACGACAGCCCGCCGCCTTGAATATTCATCGGTTTCTGCTGTTTATAAGGTTCATAAGTTGCTCGGCGTTGTCGTCGGTAAGGGCTATTTCGGTATCGTCGCCGCCGGACGTTCCGGGGGTGGTGCTTCCCTTGCCCTTGTCGTCAATGCCGGGCGCGTCTATCATCATTCTCAAAACCTCGCCCCACGAAATACCGTGTAGCAAGTAGTCCAATGTCCAACCGAAGTGAGCGCAGACGGAACCCCGGCGGCCTTGTGGACTTTTTAACCCTGTTGCTCTATACGTGTCGTTTCCGGGTCGCTTGTTCGCGCTGCGCTCATCAACCGCATAGAGTTTACAAAATCCCCTAAATTGCTTACGTTGGTTACTATAATCGCCAAAGTAAGAAGTTCGGAAGGTTTAAGGGTGTGGAAGAAAAGCCGTGTAAGGTCGCGTAGAGCCTTCTTGTCTTCCTTCCGGCGGTAGGTCGTGCCGTCGTAGGTGGCTATATAGTAGTCTTCGCCCAATACGGCGACGGCTACCGCTTCGGCAAGTTTGGCGGCTTCCTTGCTTGCCAAAGCGCGGGCGGTGCGTAAATAATCGTCGTCGCCTAACTTGGTTTCGTCTATCTCCATTTGAAGCCAAAGAAGGCTAAGACGGTCTAAGGTGGCTAACGTCGGTTCTTTAATCTTGTACGCCCTCGTTTCGGTTATCTTCTCCCGGCGACGGAAGAAGCCCCAAAAACCGGGCTTGCGGCGGTAGTGTGTTACCTCTATATCGAAGTCCACCCCTTCGCCTATCATTTTGCGCAGTTCCGCTTGTTCACGGTTCAACGCTTCTATTTTGTCGTCCTGTGGCATGGTCTTAATAATTGGGAAGGCCCCGGAACAATGTAGCGGGGCCTTCCGGGTTTGGTGTAAATGTGCGGGGCTGCTCGGTTAGGTCGTCTTCTTGATGACGGTAACGTACAACTTTTTAAGCCTGTCGGTATGGGGCTTCTGAACGGTGGCGGTAACTTCAAGAAGAAGGAGGCCTTTCTTGGAAAATTCGCCGTTGAACTTCGCCTTAATCTTGGCGCGGGGAACTTGAAACTTCAAGCCCTTGCGCGGAATGATGATAAGCGATTCTTCAATGTCGGCGGTAGCGTCGGGGTAGGCGTAAATGTCTGCCGCAATTTCGCCGCCGAAAAGACGTTTAAGACAGGCGAGGTCGGGGTTCATGATGGAAAAGGCAAACGTAGTTTTCCCGGTCTTGGTTATGATTTCTTCCGGGTCGTCGTTTTCCTCGGAGTAAAACTCCGTTTCCTCGCCGTCTTCCTGTGTCATCTTCGCTGTGTCTTGGTAGGTCAGGCCGTAACGGGTATAGTCCGTTTCGTTGAAGTCGCCATTTGCGGGTTCTCCTGTCTTGCCGAGAATGGCCGACAAACCTAATGTTATAGTAGACATAGGGGTATGGTGTTAAATTGTTAATGTATATTCCAGCTTATTCTCAAATTGCGGTAGTGCTGCTTTACCTCAATCTCTTTTATCGTGGTGTCGTTCTCAATCCAATATTCTAAGTCGGCTACGTTCTGTTCGTCCAAATAGGCTACAAGCGCGTCGCCAATGGTGCGTAGGCGTTCCCGGTCGGCTTTGCGCTGTTCCCGTCCGCGTATCTTTACTTTCTTGTCGGAAACAAAGATATTCACGTTGGAAGTACCCGTTTGGGGCTTTTCGTGCGTTACGGCTATCGTGTTTATTACGATGTCTTCCGCTTCGCTGTCGTCGGGTCGCTCCCCTTGGACGAATACGCCCCCGGAAATTTTGACTTTCCCGGAAGTAACGGCTTCCTGTACCAACTTGTAGAGGATGTCGTCCGTGTCTATGCTGCTGCAATGTTTCACTACTTGAAGGCGTTTTTAATGTTCGTAACTAAGTCGGCTAAGTGTTTGGCTACCTCCTTTTCGGCAAATTTTTCGGCGGAAGTCAATACGTCGCGGCCTTTGCTCTCGACGTGAACGGCGTAGTTCATACCCGCCACGACTACCAAAGCGTAGCCTTCGGTCTTGCTTCCCACTTGTAAGGCTAACCGCTGCCCTTCGTTAACTCCGGCATGTCCGCCCTTGACTGCGGCAAAAGCCACGTTTACGGGCTTACCGTCCACCAATACGACGTAGCCAATAGATGAGCGTAGGTTTCCCGTGCGGTCTTTGAAGCCACGTTCCGGCGGTATCATCTTCGCTAACTTTACGGCTTCTTCGCCTACGCGGGTAAGGCTTTCTATTAGCTGCCTATCCACTTCGGCTAACAACGCCTTAAAGGTCGCGTCTATGTCGTTAATATTGAAGTTCGCGCTTATACCCATAGCCTACAATGAAGTCGCCCTTTATCGAATTTCAAGCACTCGCCAATAATCCTAACTGCTCCTTCCGCCTGTGCGTCCTGTAAGGCTTCGTCGGTAAGCTCTGACGGTAGCAGTTCGCGGTCGGCTGCGGCCACTTCCTGGCCCAATCCTACGCGCTCCGTTCCCGCCGGAAGTTGGATAAGGGAAGCGAATGTTATAAACCTACCGTTCGCCGCCTGTATCTGCGTTCCCTTGCCGTTGGTTTCTTCCCGGCATGAAGCGTGAAGTTTCCACGCTGCCCCGGTTGTCTGCCAACTGCCGTTAGCGTCCTGTACTGCTCCCCCGCCGCTGTTGCGGACGTAAAGGAAGTGCGGGTATTGGTTGTTTATAATGTCTTGAATTGCTACCATATCCGGCTTCGGTTTTTAACCTTCGGCGCGTTGGCGGGTGTTATCCCCAATTCGCCGCAAGTTTGATTATACCAAAACTTAATAGCGTCCCAATTCCACGAAACGGAATAGCCGCCTTCGCTGACGTTCGCCAACGGTATAATAGAGCCGAACTCTTTACAAAGGGCGGTTTTCGCCGTCCTTACGTCTACTTCGGCTTCGGGGTCGGGAATTAGCCCGGCTTGGTTGGCTAAAATCAGTTCCGCGTCTGCTGCGGCTACGCCGAAGCGGGAAGCGGTGCGGGTTATCCATTCTTTGTAGGTCATCGTTGGAAGGGGTTAAGCCGGGAAGTTCCGTTACGTCGTGTTCTTGCCGATAACGACAGCCGGGTCGGGCTAACTGCACTTACGAGGTGCAAAGAAGCACGACGCGCCGAAACTCCCCGGACGGTTAGGGTTAGTGGTTCCACTTATTAGCGTCGGTA
>Ga0137298_11579_pt1 | contig 9769 bp, 9 predicted proteins | sample RamsorincwithD2O_2_FD_97182 | JGI IMG/M metagenome (GOLD analysis project Ga0137298, IMG submission 97182) | Mouse cecal microbial communities from Vienna, Austria - Glucosamine amended with D2O | ecosystem: Host-associated > Mammals > Digestive system > Large intestine > Cecum | place: Austria...
TATGCTGCAGGGTTCAAATCAAGAAAAGATCGCTACCTTGAAAGAGGTATTATCTGCGTCTGAGACTGGTTTGAAAGGTGTAGCCGAATTGGATTTTATCTTGGAGCGCATCTCTCATACGCCAATTCGTGCGGAATTAGAGCTTGATCTGACATTGGCTCGTGGCTTAAACTATTATACAGGTGCGATTTTCGAGGTGAAAGCCTTGGACGTACAGATCGGTAGTATCACGGGTGGTGGTCGCTATGACAATCTGACAGGGGTGTTTGGCATGGAAGGCGTGTCTGGTGTCGGTTTCTCTTTTGGCGCTGATCGTATTTTTGATGTATTGAACCAATTGGATTTATATCCGGAAGGGTCTTTGAAGACTACACAGCTTCTATTCGTGAACTTCGGACAGAAAGAGGAGATTCATTTATTGCCGTTGATCGCTAAGGTTCGCAAGGCGGGGATTCGTACGGAGCTATATCCTGAGTCTACTAAAATGAAAAAGCAAATGGGATATGCGGACGCTAAGAAAATCCCGTTTGTTGCGATAGTCGGAGAGAATGAGATGGCCGAGAATAAAATCAACTTAAAGAATATGCTCACGGGTGAGCAAAACCTTGTGACTATCGAGGAGCTGATAGAACGCTTTTAGAGAATAGTGGATTATGGAACACGGACTACACGGATGACACGGAGCACACGGATAAATACTAATACCGTGTGTTCCGTGTCATCCGTGTAGTCCGTGTTCAAATGGTTCTAAACTTATAAATTAATGAAACGACCATGAAAATACCTGTTTTTATACTCTCAATATCTTTATACTTTTCTTCCTGCTCTTTCACCCCCCGTGCCGAGTGGGTAACGACAACCGAGAATACCCCTTGGGCTGAGCAACCCGATCTGATCTCCGCCCTTGCGGATACGATACCTAATATTGATATAACAATTCTAACAGAAAAGCATCAACAACAAATTGATGGTTTCGGAGCCTGTTTTAATGAATTAGGTTGGCTTTCCTTGAGTAAGCTGGAGCCAAGTGTACGTGAGGAAATCATGGAAGAGCTTTTCTTCCCCGGAGTCGGAGCCAACTTCACGATTTGCCGGATGCCTGTAGGAGCAAATGATTTCTCCCGTGATTGGTATTCGTATGACGAGGTAGACGGTGATTTCACGATGGAACATTTTACCATCGCCAATGACCAACAAACCTTGATCCCTTTTATCAAGAACGCCCAAAAGTATCAACCAGATTTACGCTTGTGGGCTTCCCCGTGGTGCCCTCCCGCTTGGATGAAATATAACAAACACTATGCCTCTGCCTATACGGGTGAGAATTATGACGAGAAGTATCGAAATGGTTTGCCGGCCGATAAGGTCGGCCATGAAGGTACGGATATGTTTATCCAAGACCCTCTTTACCTGAAAGCCTATGCCCTCTATTTCTCTAAATTTATCGAGGCCTATAAGAAACAAGGAATTCCAATCTTTGCCGTAATGCCCCAAAACGAGTTCAACTCTGCGCAAATATTCCCGAGTTGTTGTTGGACATCGGCTTCTTTGGCTAATTTTATCGGTAATTATCTCGGGCCGGCCATGCAGGTTCAAGGAGTGGAAATTATGTTCGGCACGATGGAACGTGCGAATGAGTCGCTTGTTGATACGGTATTGACAGATCCTGTTAGTGGTAAATATGTAAAAGGTGTCGGTTTCCAATGGGCGGGTAAGGGAGCTATCGTCGGAATCCACAAACGTTATCCCGGGTTGAAGCTTTACCAAACCGAGCAAGAATGTGGAGATGGCAAGAACGATTGGAAGGGTGCCATGTATTCTTGGGGGTTGATGCGACATTTTCTGGATAATGGCGTTTCTGCCTATATGTATTGGAATATATCTTTAGAAAATGGAGGGATCAGTCGTTGGGGATGGGCGCAAAACTCATTGGTTGTCGTAGATCCGCAAACCAAGAGCTATCGATATACTCCGGAATACTACGTGATGAAACATGTCAGCCATTATGTCCAGCCCGGTGCGTATAAATTAGAAACGGAAGGAGCTTATACGAATCTGCTGGCATTCCGTAACCCGGATAACAGTATCGCCTTGATTATCGCCAATGAGACCAGTGATGATCATTCTCTTTCCATTCGCATCGGCGATCGAGTCTATACTCCGATCGTAAAAGCATATTCCATGAATACGCTGCTGGTCGATTGATTCTCCTTTTGAGAGATGCAAAAAGACAAGTTGTCAGTTATCTCTTCGGATATTTGTCCATTTCGTCCGAAATATTGTCAGTCGAACCCGGGTGAATTCGTTTGGCACACTATTCGCATAGGCTTAGGCGTGAACATAAAGTTCATAACTAAAAAAGTAATATTATTAACATTTAAAATACCAAGAAAATGAACATTAGACCATTAGCAGACCGCGTGCTGATTAAGCCGGCCGCTGCGGAAGAGAAAACATTAGGTGGAATTATTATTCCTGACTCAGCAAAGGAAAAACCTTTAAAGGGTGAGATTGTAGCCGTAGGTAACGGAACGAAAGACGAGGAGATGGTTGTAAAGGTTGGTGATAACGTATTGTATGGTAAGTATGCGGGTACGGAAATCGAACTAGACGGTGAGAAATACTTGATCATGCGCCAAGCAGACGTTTTAGCTATTATCTAATTCATTTTTATAAACAACAATATTAAAAAAGAAATACAATCATGGCAAAAGAGATTAAATACGATATGGATGCTCGCGACCTTTTGAAGAAAGGTGTGGATGAGTTGGCTAATGCCGTTAAGGTAACATTAGGCCCGAAAGGTCGTAACGTAATTATCGAGAAGAAATTCGGAGCTCCTCACATCACGAAAGATGGTGTAACGGTTGCTAAAGAAGTAGAGTTGACTTGCCCGTTCGAGAACATGGGTGCTCAATTGGTTAAGGAAGTGGCTTCCAAGACAAACGATAACGCCGGTGACGGTACGACTACAGCTACGGTTTTGGCTCAGTCTATCATTGGTGTCGGTTTAAAGAACGTTACTGCCGGAGCGAACCCGATGGATTTGAAACGTGGTATCGACAAGGCTGTCGCTAAGGTTGTAGAGAGCATCGCTAACCAAGCTGAGGCTATAGGTGATAAGTTCGAGAAGATCGAGCATGTAGCGAAGATCTCCGCAAATGGTGACGAGGCTATCGGTAAGTTGATCGCGGAGGCTATGCAACGTGTGAAGACTGAAGGTGTTATCACGGTTGAGGAAGCTAAAGGTACTGAAACTACAGTTGACGTAGTTGAGGGTATGCAGTTCGACCGCGGTTATATCTCTCCGTACTTCGTAACGGATACAGAGAAGATGGAGTGCCAGATGGAGAATCCGTATATCTTGATTTATGACAAGAAGATCTCCGTATTAAAAGACCTTCTTCCTATCCTTGAGCCGACCGTACAGAGCGGACGTCCTCTTTTGATCATCGCTGAGGATATCGACAGCGAGGCTTTGGCTACATTGGTAGTGAACCGTCTGCGTGGTTCCTTGAAGATCTGCGCTGTTAAGGCTCCGGGCTTCGGCGACCGTCGTAAGGCTATGTTGGAAGATATCGCTGTATTGACAGGCGGTACGGTTATCTCTGAGGAGAAAGGTTTGAAATTGGAAGGTGCTACAATGGATATGCTAGGTACCGCTGAGAAGATCACGGTAGACAAAGATACCACTACCATTGTAAATGGTGCTGGTGACAAGGAGGCTATCCAAGCTCGTATCGGCCAGATCAAGATCCAGATGGAGAACACGACATCTGATTACGATAAAGAGAAATTGCAAGAGCGTTTGGCTAAGATGGCCGGCGGTGTAGCTGTTCTTTACGTAGGTGCTCCTTCTGAGGTTGAGATGAAAGAGAAGAAAGACCGTGTGGATGACGCATTGCACGCAACTCGTGCCGCTATCGAAGAAGGTACGGTGCCCGGTGGTGGTGTAGCCTATATCCGTGCTATCGATGCATTGGAAGGCATGAAGGGCGACAACGAGGACGAGACTACAGGTATCGAGATCGTTAAGCGCGCTATCGAGGAGCCGCTTCGCCAGATCGTAGCTAACGCTGGTAAGGAAGGTGCCGTTATCGTTCAGAAAGTGAAGGAAGGCAAGGGCGACTTCGGTTACAACGCTCGTAAGGACTGTTTCGAGAATTTGTGCGAGGCTGGTGTAATCGACCCGGCTAAGGTAACTCGCGTAGCATTGGAGAACGCTGCTTCTATCGCTGGTATGTTCTTGACTACAGAGTGTGTGATCGCAGAGAAGAAAGAAGAGACTCCGGCTATGCCTCCGATGAACCCGGGTATGGGTGGCGGAATGGGCGGTATGATGTAATCGACTCCCGTGATTAATGATATGGGCGGCCGTTCCGGAAGGGACGGTCGCTTTTTTTATTTTCATTTGCTTGCTAATTGGAAAAAACGATTACCTTTGTATGCGCAATACCGATAGGTTGCGCTTCAGAATGATTAAAAAAAGCCCAGGTGGCGGAATTGGTAGACGCGCTCGTTTCAGGTGCGAGTGGTTTTGCGATCGTGCAGGTTCGAGTCCTGTTCTGGGCACTTCCCAAAATAGAAAAAATGCAATCCTATACAGAAGACGAAATTGTAGTACAGCTCCGGGACCCGGCCCGACAACGTGAGGCCTTCGCCAAGGTCGTAAGCTTGTATGGCGAGAAGTTGTATTGGCATATACGAAAGATGGTACTGGATCATGAGGATGCGAACGACTTACTCCAAAATACATTTTTGAAAGCTTGGACGAACATCGAGCTTTTTCGTGGTGAGGCCAAATTATCTACATGGCTTTATAAGATCGCGATCAACGAGTGCATTACTTTCCTGAATAAACAGCGAAATATGAATAACGTATCTATCGACGATGCGGATACCTTTTTGCTGGATCGTTTGAAAGGTGATGAATACTTCGATGGTGACGAGATACAGGTAAGATTGCAAAACGCTATTCTTACCTTGCCGGAGAAACAACGCTTGGTTTTCAATATGAAGTATAACGAGGAGATGAAGTACGAGGAGATGTCCGAGATACTAGGTACCTCTGTCGGGGCTTTGAAGGCCTCGTATCATCATGCGGTGAAAAAAATCGAGGAGTTTTTAACAAAAGAGGTTTAAACCTTTTGCCCGAATCGCTGTCAAAGCAATATAAAAAGAGAAAAAGTATGAAAAAAGAAGAAAACAACCTAGATCGCTTGAAAGGAACTAATCCTTTCACTGTACCGGAAGGGTATATGGAAGGGCTTACGGAGCGGATCATGAGTCAGCTCCCCGAGAAGCCGGAGGAGAGGGCGAAACGGATTTCCTTGATGGATCGTGTTCGTCCGTGGTTGTACATGGCTGCGGTATTCGCTGGTCTTGGTTTGTTTTTCAAGGCTATCGTGGGAATAAACGGTTCCGATGGTAGTACTGCGTCTGATTCTTTACTGGTCCGGACGGAAGTCCCGACAACGGCTTTAGACGCTATTGAAGCGGAAGAAGATGAGGAGTATTTGGAGTATTTGGAAGTTCAGTACGCCAATTATCTCTTAGATGAGGAACTTTCCTATTCTGAATAAAGTTTAAAATAGTAATTTTATCGAAGATTTTTGTAATAATACTTGTATGAATAAAATATTTTTCATTACATTTGTAGCGATTTCGGTTCTACTCTCTTTCAATGCTACGGCACAAGAGAAGAAAGAGCAAAGACATTTTGATAGAGAAGCATTCGAAGCAAGGCGGAATGCTTTTATTACGGCTGAAGTTGGTCTTACACCTGAGGAAGCTGCACAATTTATTCCTTTATGCAATGAGTTGCGACAGAAAAAATTTGAGGTAGGTCGTGAATGTCGTAAGTTATCAAAAGAAATTCGACATAAGGAGAATCCGACAGATGCTGATTATAACAAAGTGATAGACGAATGTCTGGATGTTGAGATAAAAGAGGCACAGTTGGAAAAAGAGTATTTTGAGAGATTCAAGAAGATACTTTCTCCCGAAAAGGTCTATAAATACCGAAATGCGGAATATAAGTTTGTCCGGAATTTTATGAAGAGTGGTCGGGACAACAAGAAGGAAGAGAAACAGAAAAAGTAAAATATTATCATTATTTGTGTTTTTTGTTTAGATTTAGTTTTGGCGTTTAAGTTAAGGGAGGGGGGGTGACGTGATGTCGGTTCCCCTTTTGTTTTGCCCTTATCCTAGCTTTATAAGCCTTTGGCCTTGGCCTCATTCCACAGTTGATCCATTTCCTCCAATGTCATATCTTTCAAGGAACGACCTTCTTGGATCGTATGTTCCTCCAGATAATTAAAACGGCGGATAAACTTCTGGTTCGTGCGTTCCAATGCGTTGTCCGGATTTATTTTGTATAGGCGGGCAGCGTTGATCAAGCTAAAGAAGAGATCTCCGAACTCAGCTTCCATCTTATCTGCGTCCATCCTGTCTATCTCGGTTTTCAACTCATTAAATTCCTCCTGTACCTTATCCCATACTTGATCCCGTTGTTCCCAGTCGAAACCTACGTTACGGGCCTTATCTTGGATACGATGCGCTTTTACTACGGATGGGAGGGAAGCGGGAACACCCTCCAGTACGGTTTTGTTACCCCCCTTTTCTTTCAACTTAAGCTGCTCCCAGCTTTGCTCTACCTTTTGAGCGGTATCGGCGGAGGTATCTCCGAATACGTGTGGATGGCGGTAAATCAGTTTCTGGCAAAGGCTGTCGCAGACATCCTTGATATCGAAAGCTTCTTTTTCCTCGCCGATCTTGGAATAAAAGACGATGTGCAATAACAGGTCTCCTAATTCCTTTTTTATGTTTGTGTTATCCTCACGCATCAGGGCCTCGCATAATTCATAGGTTTCCTCGATCGTATTCGTGCGGAGGCTCTCGTTTGTCTGTTTACGATCCCATGGGCATTTTACCCGTAATTCATCCAGAATGTCGAGTAATTGCCCGAAGGCTTCCATCTTCTCTTCTCTAGTTGCCATATTATTTACTTATTCGATAATGATTGTAAAAGAAAGAGGGCAGGGTAGAACCCGGCCCTCTGTATGTGTTTTATTGTTGTTCTTTCTTGAATTCTTTCAATCCGTTTTGAAGGAACTGGATGTATTTGGAAACATCCTCATTGAATGCGTATGAAGGTCCGAGCGGCTGTCCCTCGTCATTCAATAAGATGTAGAATGGCTGGGCATTAGAACCGAACTTGCTTCGTTGCAAATAACTCCATTTATCACCGATCGTCTTCAGCTTACGAGTCTTTCCGTTCTCTTGGATCTCGATGGGTTGCGGGAGTTTCGTCTTATCGTCTACCATGAGAGTGATTAGCACGTAATCATTTTCTAGCATTTGCTTCACCTTAGGATCCGTCCAAACGGAAGCCTCCATCTTACGGCAGTTTACGCAACCGAAACCGGAGAAGTCGATCATGACGGGTTTATTTACCTTCTTGGCATAAGCCATACCGGATTCATAATCGTCGAATGCGGCGTGTACCTCGTTTTTGTATAGATTGAAATCTTGTGTATACAACGGAGGAGCGAATGCGCTGATCGCCTTTAACGGAGCGCCCCAAAGTCCCGGAACCATGTAAATGGCGAAAGCGAAAGAGATAATCGCCATAAACAGACGAGGAACAGATACATATTTTACTTCGCTATCATGGCTAAACTTGATCTTTCCTAATAAATAAACACCCAATAAGCTGAAGATCACGATCCAAAGCACGATAAAAGCCTCACGGTCTAGTAAACGCCAACCATACGCTAAGTCCGCTACGGAAAGGAACTTCAAAGCCAATGCCAACTCCAAGAAGCCCAATACGACCTTCACGGAATTCAACCATCCGCCGGATTTCGGCATACTTTGCAGCATATTCGGGAAGATGGCGAAGACACTGAACGGGATGGATAACGCCAAGGCGAAACCGAACATACCGATAGCCGGTCCTACCGCCGTACCCATAGAAGCTGCCTGTACCAACAAGGTTCCGATAATCGGACCCGTACAAGAGAAAGATACCAATACCAACGTAAACGACATAAAGAAAATACTCAATATACCGGTCGTTGAATCGGCCTTGCTATCCAATTTGCTAGTCCATGACGCAGGTAATACCAGCTCGAAGGCTCCGAAGAAGGAGACTGCGAATACTACCAGCAACAAGAAGAACAGGATATTAAAGATCGCGTTCGTTGATAAATCATTCAATGCGCTCGCTCCGAAGATGCCGGTAATCAACAAGCCCATAACCAAATAGATTACGATAATAGATAATCCATAGGTGATAGCGTCGCGAATCGCTTTCTTACGATCTTTCGTACGTTTCAGGAAGAAGCTAACCGTCATAGGGATCATCGGCCAAACGCAAGGAGTCAATAAGGCGATCAAACCACCTAAGAAACCCGCGAAGAAGATGAATAACCAAGAGGTATCTGCCGCCGATACCGTAGAATCACCGAACGCTTTCAATTGGTCGATCACCGGAGACCAAAGATTCGGGCTGTCGGTTAAGCTGTCGGACGCTTTGGGAGATGTCATAGCCGGTGTCTCTTTAGCGGCAGGGTCCGGAGTGTTCAACTCGCTAGCATCTTCCGCTACGACCTGCGTATCCGGCTGTACGGTCGTGGCGTCATCTTTATCCACCTCTGTAGTTGAGCTATTAGCTGCCAGAGCTGGATCTAGATGGATACTTTTCTTATCGAAAGAGAAAGGTATTTGATCTGGGGGAAGGCAAGTCTCGTCATTACAAGCCATAAATTCCACCTCGCCCTCTACCTTGAATTTAGCGGGATCGGTAATTTTTAGTTTTTGGATGAACGATACCGTACCCGGATACCAACGAAGGTTCATGGCGAATTGCTCGTCGTAAACCGTGGTCGGCTTTACAGAAGGAACCGGTTGGCCAATCAGTTCAGCTCCATTCAATGTCTCGAATGTGAAAGATGTAGATACAGGACCTCCTTCCGGCAGGTTCATGTCATACAGGTGCCAACCTTTGTCCGCCGTGGCGGTAAAGACGATCTCTTTCTCGGGTGCGCCACCCTTGTCGTCTAGTTTAATTTTCCATTTGACAGGCGTAAGTATTTGTGCCTGCGCTACCAGCGCTAATAGCGCCAGCATGATCGAACTGATGAGTTTCTTCATTTTTATTATTTATTGCTAAAGTTACTTTGCTGTTGATGAAAAGATCTCCGGAATCCGGGTCTCAAAACGCATTTCCTCTCCCGTTACCGGGTGGATAAAACAGAGTTTACGGGCATGAAGCATCAAACGTCCCGCAGGATTCGTCTCCGCTCCATATTTGGTGTCGCCGGCTACCGGGTGACCGATAGATTGCATCTGGGCGCGGATTTGGTTCTTACGTCCCGTTTCCAGTTCCAGTTCCAGAAGCGAATAGCTATTGTTCGTTTGTAACAGGCGGTAGCGAGTGATCGCTTCTTTTCCGTCTCCCTCCAACGTCACATACACTTGCATATTCTTATTCTCAACAAGATTGGAAACGATCAAATCCGTATCTTTCTCCGGCCGGCCTTCTATTACCGCTACATAGGTACGTTGGGTAATCATTTCGCTCCAGTTGGATTGAAGTTGTTCCTTTACGCCTTGATTTTTAGCGAACATCATGATACCAGACGTATCCCGATCCAGACGGTGCAAAACGAATATCTTATTACGAGGATCGGATTGTTTCACATAATCGCTTAATAAGCGATATGCCGTACGCTCTTTAACACGATCGGTAGATACGGATAGCAAG
>Ga0137298_11892_pt1 | contig 9739 bp, 2 predicted proteins | sample RamsorincwithD2O_2_FD_97182 | JGI IMG/M metagenome (GOLD analysis project Ga0137298, IMG submission 97182) | Mouse cecal microbial communities from Vienna, Austria - Glucosamine amended with D2O | ecosystem: Host-associated > Mammals > Digestive system > Large intestine > Cecum | place: Austria...
ATATTAAAGAAGTAGTTAAAATGCCTGATTTAATTGATATACAAAAACAATCTTATGAATGGTTTTTAAAATCAGGGTTAAAAGATGTACTATATGATGCGTCACCTATTACTGATTTTTCAGGTAATTTAATGTTAGAATTTGTTGACTATAGACTTGAAGAGGAAACTAAGTATACTATAGAAGAAGCAAAAGAAAGAAATACTTCTTATTCATCAAGATTGCAAGTACAAGTAAGATTAATAAATCGTGAAACTGGTGAAATAAAAGAGCAAGAAATCTTCTTTGGCGATTTACCACTAATGACAGATAATGGTACTTTTCTAATAAATGGTGCTGAAAGAGTTGTTATATCACAACTTGTACGTTCTCCAGGTGTATATTTTGCTGCTGAAAGAGATAAAGCAGGTAAATTTTTATATTCAGGAACAATTATGCCTAATCGTGGTACTTGGATAGAACTAGAATCAGACTCTTCTGATATGCTTTATACTAGAGTAGATAGAACTAGAAAAGTTCCTTTAACTACTCTTATAAGAGCTTTAGGTATTGAAACAGATAATCAAATAATGGAACTTTTTGAAGATGATATGCTAAATGAAGTTTTATACAAAGATACTGCAAAAACTCAAGATGACGCTTTACTTGAAATATACAAAAAGATAAGACCAGGTGAACCTTTACATGTAGATGCAGCTAAAAGCTTATTATTTGGCTTATTATTTGAATCAAGAAGATATGATTTATCAAGAGTTGGAAGATATAAATATAATAAAAAGTTAAGCATTGCAAATAGAATAGTTGGTGAAAAATCTGCTGAAAATATAGTTAATCCAGAAACAGGAGAAATATTTGTAAATGCAGGTGAAACAATTTCTGAACAAGTTGCAAATGAAATAAAACAAAGTGGAATTAATGTAGTTTATGTATTAAGAGATGATAAAAAAGTAAAAGTAATAGGTAATAATACAGTAGATATTTCAACATATCTTGGAATGGAAATTGATAAAAATATTATAAAAGAAGAAGTATATTTACCAGCATTAAAGGAATTATTGGAAAATAACAGCAATGCAGATGAAGCAACATTAAAGAAAAAAATAAGACAAAATAGAGAAAAATTAGTCGTTAAATCTGCTACTTTAGATGATATTATGGCATCTATAAACTATTTTTTAAATTTTAGACATGGTATGGGACAAATTGACGACATAGATCATCTAGGAAATAGACGTGTTAGATGTGTTGGTGAGTTATTACAAAATCAATTTAGAATTGGTCTTGCAAGGCTTGAAAGGGTTGTTCGTGAAAGAATGGCTACACAAGATCTTGATATTGCTACACCACAAACATTAATTAATATAAAACCAATTGTTGGTTCTATAAGAGAATTTTTTGGAAGTTCTCAATTATCACAATTTATGGATCAAATTAATCCGCTTGCAGAACTTACACATAAAAGAAGAATATCTGCTCTTGGACCAGGTGGTTTAACAAGAGATAGAGCAGGATTTGAAGTTCGTGATGTTCATCATACACATTATGGTAGACTATGTCCAATTGAATCTCCTGAAGGTCCAAACATAGGTCTTATATCATCACTATCTACTTTTGCCAAAATTAATAGATATGGTTTTATAGAAACACCATATAGGGTAATTGATAAAGAAACAGGGGTAGTAACAGACAATGTAATTTATGTTACTGCAGATGAAGAGGATAAATATATTGTTGCGCAAGCAAATGAACCATTAGATAAAGAAAGCAAATTTGTAAATAAAAGAGTTAAAATTAGACATCAAGATGAAATTATTGAAATAGAAAAAGAAAAAGTTGACTTGATGGATGTATCACCAAAACAACTTGTATCTGTTGCAACTGCAATGATACCTTTTCTTGAAAATGATGATGCTAAACGTGCACTTATGGGTGCAAACATGCAAAGACAAGCTGTTCCATTAATAAAAGCAGAAAGCCCAATTGTTGGAACAGGTATTGAATATAAAGCAGCTGTTGATTCAGGAATTGTAATTGTTGCTAAAAATGATGGTATAGTATCATATGTAGATAGTAATAAAGTAATAATAGATACTAAAAAAGGAAAAGATGAGTATCATTTGATTAAATATCAAAGATCTAACCAAGGTACTTGTATAAATCAAAAGCCTATTGTAGTAAAAGGTGAGAAGGTAAAAAAAGGCGATGTAATAGTTGATGGACCTTCAACTGAAAATGGTGAACTTGCCTTAGGTAAAAATATTTTAGTTGGTTTTATGACATGGGAAGGTTATAACTATGAAGATGCGATTCTTATCTCTGAAGATTTAGTTAGAGATGATGTACTTACTACAATACATATAGAAGACTATGATTGTGAAGCTAGAGATACAAAACTTGGCCCAGAAGAAATAACAAGAGAAGTACCAAATGTTGGTGATGATGTATTAAAAGATCTTGATGAAAATGGTATTATAAGAATTGGAGCAGAAGTAAGACCTGGAGATATACTTGTTGGTAAGGTTACACCAAAAGGTGAAACAGAGCTTACTGCTGAAGAAAAATTGCTTCGTGCAATATTTGGAGAAAAAGCTAGAGAAGTTAGAGATACTTCTCTTAGAGTACCACATGGTGAGGCTGGAACAGTTGTAGATGTAAAAATATTCACAAGGGATAATTGTGATGAATTATCTGCTGGAGTTCATAAAGTTGTTAGAATATATATTGCACAAAAAAGAAAAATCTCTGTTGGTGATAAAATTTCTGGACGTCATGGCAATAAAGGTGTTATATCTCGTATATTGCCAAGAGAAGATATGCCATATCTTCCAGATGGTACACCACTTCAAATAGTTCTTAATCCACTTGGACTGCCTTCTCGTATGAATGTAGGACAGTTGCTTGAAGTACATTTAGGATACGCTGCCAAGGCTTTAGGATGGAAAGTTGCAACACCAGTATTTGATGGTGCAAAAGAATCTGATATTCAAGAATTATTAGAAAAGCAAGGATTGAATCCTACTGGTAAATTTCCTATTCGTGATGGTAGAACTGGAGAATTACTTGATGCAGAAGTAACAGTGGGTTATATGTATATGTTAAAACTATATCATATGGTTGAAGATAAAATTCATGCTCGTTCTATTGGACCATATTCTTTAGTAACACAACAACCACTTGGTGGTAAAGCCCAATTTGGTGGACAAAGATTTGGTGAAATGGAAGTTTGGGCTTTAGAAGCATATGGTGCTTCATATACATTGCAAGAAATGCTTACTGTAAAATCTGATGATATAGTAGGACGTTTGAAAACTTATGAAGCAATTGTAAAGGGAGACAGTATTCCAAAACCAGGAATTCCAGAATCATTTAGAGTTTTAACTAAAGAATTACAAAGCTTAGGATTAGATCTTCAAATGTATAGGGAAGATGAAAAATTAGAGCTTAGAGAATCAATGGAAGATGACACAGATGGTATTGAACCAAATTTTGATGAGGATGATAACATGACTGTAACTGATAGCGACTTTGCTGGAATGTCATTAGAAGATGAAGATGGTGAAGTAGTTGAAGATACACTAGATGAAGAAATCATGGAAATTGATGAATAGACAAGTGTAAGGAGGAATTTTAAATATGCAAGATATGGATAATTTTGATAGATTAAGTATTGGTCTTGCCTCACCTGATAAGATTCGTGAATGGTCTAAAGGTGAAGTTAAAAAACCAGAAACTATCAATTACAGAACACTAAAACCAGAAAGAGATGGTCTATTTTGCGAAAAAATATTTGGACCTACTAAGGACTGGGAATGTTATTGTGGAAAATATAAAAAAGTAAGATATAAAGGTATAATTTGTGATAGATGTGGAGTTGAAGTTACAAAGAAAAAAGTAAGACGTGAAAGATTGGGGCATATAGAACTTGCATGCCCTGTCTCACACATTTGGTTCTTTAAGGGTGTACCTGGAAGAATGGGTCTTATACTTGATATATCTCCTAAAGCTTTAGAAAAAGTGTTATATTTTGCATCATATGTTGTATTAGATCCAAAATCAACTGGATTTAAAAAAGGTGATGTAATTAATGAAAAAGAGTATAGAGAAGCTTTAGAAAAAAATGGACCAGATAGTTTAAGAGTTGGAATGGGCGCAGAATCTATAAAAGAGCTACTTTCAGCTGTTGATTTAGTAAAATTAGAAAAAGAAATAAGAAAAGAATTAGAAAAGACTACTGGTGCTAAAAGAACTAAATTGGTTAAGAGATTAGAAACTGTTGAATCTTTCATTAAATCTGGAAATAAACCAGAATGGATGATACTTGAAGTGTTACCTGTAATCCCACCAGATTTAAGACCTATGGTACAATTAGATGGTGGAAGATTTGCTACATCTGATTTAAATGATTTATACAGAAGAGTTATAAATAGAAATAACAGATTAAAAAGATTACTTGAGTTAGAAGCACCAGATATTATTGTAAGAAATGAAAAAAGAATGCTTCAAGAATCAGTAGATGCTTTAATAGATAATGGAAGACGTGGTAGACCAATAACAGGTGCAGGTGGAAGAGCATTAAAATCATTATCTGATATGTTAAAAGGAAAACAAGGTAGATTTAGACAAAACTTACTTGGTAAAAGAGTTGATTATTCTGGACGTTCAGTTATAGTTGTAGGACCAGATTTAAAAATACACCAATGTGGTTTACCAAGAGAAATGGCACTAGAACTTTTTAAACCATTTGTAATGAAAGAATTAGTTAAAAGAGGATTAGCATTTAATATAAAAAATGCTAAAAGAATGGTAGAAAGAACAGCTGTTGAAGTATGGGATGTTTTAGAAGATGTAATTAAAGATAGACCAGTTATGCTAAATCGTGCACCTACACTACATAGACTTGGTATTCAAGCTTTTGAACCTGTTTTAGTAGAAGGTAGAGCTATAAAACTACATCCACTTGTTTGTACAGCATTTAATGCTGATTTTGATGGTGATCAAATGGCAGTGCATGTTCCATTATCACCAGAGGCTGTTGCTGAAGCTAAAATGTTAATGCTTGCTTCTAATAATTTACTTAAATTACAAGATGGTAAGCCAGTAACAGTTCCATCTATGGATATGATACTTGGAAGCTTTTATTTAACGGTTCAAATTGATGATGAACCGGGTGCTGGAAAAGTATTTTCTAATATAGATGAAGTTATGATGGCATATGATGAAAAAGTTATAGGAATGCACGCTCCAATAAAAGTTAGGGTATCAAAAGAGATAAATGGAAAAACTTATACTGGAATTATAGATGCAACTGCAGGAAGACTTATATTTAACAGCTATATTCCTCAAGACATTGGTTTTGTTGATAGAAGTAAAGAAGAAAACTATTTAAAACTTGAAATAGATTTTGAAGCAAAGAAAAAACAATTAGGTCAAATTGTTGATAAATGTATAGCAAAACATGGTATTACTAGAACAGCTGAAGTGTTAGATGATATTAAATCTAATGGATATAAATATTCTACACAGGCAGCAGTTACAGTATCAGTTTATGATATTGAAATACCAAAAAATAAGTCTGATATACTTGCAGAAGCTGAGGAAGAAGCAGAAAAAGTACTTAAAAATTATAAACGTGGACTTATATCAAATGATGAAAGATATAATGAAGTTATAAAAATTTGGTCTAATGCTACTGATAAAATTCAATATGAAATAATGCACAATCCAAATAAAATGAATCCGCTTCAAATGATGGCAAACACTGGTGCCAGAGGTAATCCAACACAAATAAGACAACTTGGTGGTATGCGTGGACTTATGGCTGATACAATGGGTAGAACAATCGAGCTTCCTATAAAATCTAACTTTAAAGAAGGTCTTGACGTTCTAGAATTCTTTATAGCATCACATGGTGCAAGAAAAGGACTTGCTGATACAGCTCTTAGAACAGCTGATTCAGGTTATTTAACAAGAAGATTAGTTGATGTTAACCAAGATGTTATAGTTATGGAAGATGACTGTGGAACAGAACATGGATTTGAAGTAGAAGCTATAATGGAAAGTGGAGAACCAATTGAAAAATTATATGAAAGAATTGAAGGAAGATATTTAGCCGAAGATATTACAGATAAAAATGGAAAAATTTTATTTGAGAAAAATACATATGTTGATGATGAAATTGCAGATAAAATAGTAAATTTAGGAATAGAAAAAGTTAAAATTAGATCTGCATTTTCACTTATCCATGTTCCCCATGCACTATCTGACTCTTCTTTTATTGCATACTCTATTGTTGAACCTATAACTCCAGGTGAAGCTATTGGTATAATTGCTGCACAATCTATTGGTGAACCAGGTACACAGCTTACAATGAGAACAATTCATAGTGGTGGTGTTGCAGGTTCAGATATAACTCAAGGTCTTCCTAGGGTTGAAGAAATATTTGAAGCTAGAAAACCAAAAGGTGTTGCTATGGTTTCAGAAATTGACGGAATTGTTGAAATAGGGGAACATGGTAATAATAAAGAAGTTATAGTTACAAGAGATGATAAGCATACTGAAAGATATATAATTCCTTATGGTATGAGACTTGTTGTTAAACCTGGAGATGAAGTAAAAGCAGGACAAAGAATTACTGAGGGTTCACTTGATCCACACGATATTATAAGAATTAATGGTGATATTGCAGTTGAAAATTATATAATTGAAGAAATTCAAAAAGTATATAGAACTCAAGGTGTTCACATTAATGATAAGCATATAGAGATTGTTGGACGTCAAATGCTTAGAAAAATATTTATTGAAGATGCTGGTGAAACTGATCTTATTGCAGGTTCAACAGTAGATATGATGAAATATAATAAAGCAAATAAAAAAGCTTTAGCAGAAGGTAAGAAAATGGCAAAGGGCAAGAAAACATTACTTGGTATTACTAAAGTTGCATTACTTACTGATTCATTCTTATCATCAGCTTCATTCCAAGAGACAGCTAGAGTTTTAACTGACGCTGCTGTTAAGGGAAAAGTTGATAAATTACTTGGACTTAAAGAAAATGTTATAATAGGTAGACTAATTCCTGCTGGAACAGGTATAGTTGATTATGATAGTATAGAAGTTGAAAGTGATGAAATTTTGCAAGAAAATAGTAGTATAATTGATGATGAGATTATTTCTGATGATTTAATAAATATTGTACATGAATAAAATAAAAATGAGAAAATAACATATAATGTTGTTTTCTCATTTTTTAGTTAAAAAATAGTAAAAACAATACATAAATAAAAAATGTAATGAAAATGAAATTTAGAAGAAATAAAAATGATATATTAAGTTTTTTTAGCTTTTTTATTATATTTTCTATTGAATAAAATAAAAATATATGGTAAACTTTTTATATATTAATATAAAAAAGGTGATATTATGTTAGTAAAAAAATATGATTATTTAAAAATATTTTTGTTATATAAAGATGTTAAAAATATAAATATTAACTTAGCTAGTAATAAAAGTTGCTAGTTAGGTTTTTTTATGCGTATTTTTTGTAATCAAAATGTAAAAAAAAAGTAATAAAAATGTAATTTTATTGTTTGTATTGGAGGAATTATATGAAAACATTAAATATAATAAGAAGCAAAAACAACCAAGATAAAAAAGGTATAACCTTAATGACACTTATAATAACAATAATATTAATAGTTGTGTTAGCAGGTGCAGTAATTTTAACACTAAGTTTTTCTGACCCAGTAGGTGAAGCAAATGAGGCAAGATTTAAGGCAGATATACAGTCAATGAAAGATAGTTATCGAGTATTATATGATGATTTGTTATATAAAAACTTGGGTAAAGAAGAAAAGATAAAAGACACTGATTTTAAAGATGTAGTACCAGATGAATATAAAGATGAATTTAAAGCTGGAAAAGATGGATTAGAATATATAGGTGATGATGAAGAAAAAAAAGAAATAGCAGAAGAAATGGGACTTGGCAAAAAGGGTAGTACAACAATAGAAGATATTGTTGTAATAGCAGATATAACAAGCATTGAAATAGAGACAATAATAAAAAATGGAGAAAGTGTAGATGAGTATATATATTATATAAAAGAAGTTGGAAGCGAAGAATGGACAGAGTATAGATCACAAGAAAACAAATATACAATAGATGGAGTAAAAGAAGATACAGAATATGAAGTAATGGTAGAAATTCTAAAAACAGAAGCAGATGGTGAACAAAAAAGAGAAGAAAGTGAAATAAAAGTAGTAAGAACAAAGAAATTAGAAGCTGGAAAATTAATAATGAAACTAAATGATGAAAATGGAGATAGCTATATAGAAGGAACATGGACAAAAGAAAATGTATACTTAGAAGTACAAGGAGAGAAAACAACATATAGTGTAACAGGAGCAAATGAAGTAGAAAGTACAAGTGAACCAGTAGTATTAAGAAATGAAGGAGAGTCAAAAGTAATACTAAAAACAAAAGATGGAGCAAATGAAATAACAAAAGAGTATAAAGTAAAAATAGATAAACAAGAACCAGAAGGAAAGATGCAAAAAGAAATAAGATTAAAGACAGAAGAAAGTGCAAATGTAATAGTAAGTGCAGTAGAAGTAACAGACAATTTAAGTGGAGTAAAGGAATACGAATATTACATAGATGGGAAACAAGTAGCAGTAAGTAAAGAAAATAAATATACATATGAAAATGTAAAAAAAGGAAAATATGAATTAAAAATAGTAATAGTAGATAATGCAAAAAATAAAAAAGAATTAATAAGAACAGTAGAAGTAGGAATGCCAGATATAAATGATGAAAGTAAAGTAGATATACAAAAAACACCAGTAGAATGGACAAATGGAAATGTAAAACTAAAAATAACATTTACAGCAGAGGATGAATATACACCACAATATTCAGAAGATAAAGTAAGATGGACAGATGTAGAAAGAGTGTATGAAAAGCAAATAGAGGAAAATAAAAAAGTATATATAAGGTTTGTATATCATGGAGAAGAAGATATAATAGGAAATCAAAGAGAAATAGAAATAGCAAATATAGATAAAGAAGTACCGGTAATAAATAGTATAGAATCAGAAGTAGGGAATATAGCAAGTGAAGATGTAAAGATAATAGCAAAAGCAATAGATACATTAAGTGGATTAATAGGATATCAATTTAGTAGGGAAGAAAGTTTAACAGCCACATCAAGTGGCTGGGAAACAATCCCAAATACAAAAGAAGAGATAGTAAAAGAATATTTAGCAAGTGAGAATGGAAAATATTATTTTTATGTAAAAGACGAAGCAGGAAATATAGCAAAGGAAGAAATAGAGATAGGAAGTATAGATAAAGAACCGCCAGTGTTAGAAAGTTTAAATGTAACAAGTCCAGATGAAGGAATATATAAAGCAGGAGAGACAGTAACAATAGTAGCAACATATAGTGAGAATGTATATGGAGAGATACCAGAGTTAAAAATAGCATTTGGAGAAGGGGAAGAAAGAGTAGCGCAGGCAGTAGGAGAAATAGTAGAAAATAAAATAACATATACATATGAGATAAAAGAAGGAGATAATGGAAAACTAGAATGTAAAAGTTATACAGGAACACTAAGAGATAATGCACAAAATGAATTGATACTAACAAAGAAAACATTAGGAGGAAATGAGATAACAGCAGATACGACACCACCAACAGATGATATGCCAATATTGGTATCAAATACAAATAGTATAACAGCAAC